>Ga0172380_10001768_pt1 | contig 36613 bp, 35 predicted proteins | sample Leawe162metaG_FD_119747 | JGI IMG/M metagenome (GOLD analysis project Ga0172380, IMG submission 119747) | Leachate microbial communities from a municipal landfill in Southern Ontario, Canada - Leachate well 162 metaG | ecosystem: Engineered > Solid waste > Landfill > Unclassified | place...
CAGCCAAGAAAGAAGCTGAAAACAGAACAACTAAACCGGGAAGCCAGATCGGAAGCGGCGAAAAAATCAATCCGCCCTCATTCGGCGAACCATTTGAAATCGAGTTTTTCTACAGACTCGTTATGTGTCAAGAATATGATCGAGTCTATTTCTGACCTTCTAAATTATTTTAAAACTGACTCAATGAGGATCTTGGCTCTAATGGGAGCTTTGGGGACGTACTAAAATTCTTAACTAACTCAGGCTGCCAAGGTTGCGATTGACTTCTGGCAGTGTCAGGCTGGCAAGGTTGCCAAAATTATGGTCCGGAGGAGATGCGTGATTGAGCCGCCTCGTAGACTTTCTGCTTGTCGCGCTTGCCCACGGCGATGACGGTCACGAATATCACATCATCGTCCACGCGATAGACCAACCGATATCCGGCGCTACGCAGTTTGATTTTGTAGCAGTCCGGCATCCCTGAGAGTGCGGCGGATGCGATCCTTGGGTTTTTCAGTCGTTCGCTTAGTTTTTTCTTCAGCGGTTCGCGGAGGCTGGTGTCCAGTTTATGCCATTCATCCAAGGCCAGCTTGTGAAAGCGCAGTCTATAGCTCGTCAAGGCTCACCTCGACAAAAGGCCCGTTTGCACGTTCCCGAACCAGTTTGGCGTCTTCCAGGTCTTCAAGATATGCCATCAGCCGCTCGTAGTAAGCGGCGGGAAGAAGATATGCTTCGGGCCGGTTATGATTCAGGATGGCCACCGGGCACTCGTCGGCTTGCTTGAGGATATCGGCAAAGTTTCGTTTCAGCTCTGTCACGCTTACCGTGGTGTTGGAAAAGATAGTGTCCATGGGGCTGCCTCCGTGTCTAAATTGATGCTATATTTGACACCTAATATAGCATCAATTTGTAGAATGACCAAGAGTAATCGCAGGGGGCATGAGGTCTATCATGGGATTATTGCAGATGACAGCCACCCCTTAAAAACTTAACAACCTCCGTCTTTAGACGGAGGTTGTTAAGTTTCTCCAATCAAGCACCTTCGAATACACCTCTTACCGATACACCTCATCATGGCTGCCGACATCAAGCAGGATGATCTCCTGATTCGTAATCATGAGGGTCAGGGTAAGGCGGTAGCTGGAGGTGATGCTGATTGTCTGCACACCTTTTAGCTTGCCGCCAAGGTGGTGGTACCTGAGATGCGGCTGAAAAGGATCGCGCTCCAGATCACTGAGAATTGCCGCGAACTTTTCCCGCAATTCCGGGTGTTGCTTGAGAAATTTTCCGGCCGCTCGGGTGAAGCCGGAGGTCCAGGCGAGGGTGTACATCCTCAGCTTTCCATGTCCAACTCTTTGAGCAACTCCGCTGCTGTGCCGCGTTGCACCCGTCCGGCGCGCAGGTCTTCCAGCGAGGCCAGCACCCGTGCTGTGTACGCCTCGTCCTCCGCCTGCAGCAATGCCTGATAGCGATCCTCGGAAAGTACCACATATTGCGGCTGATTGTTGCGGATCACATGGAGATCGCCTTTGGCAATGCAATCATCTACAGCGGCAATACCGCGCCGTTTGATTTCCTGTGCAGGGATGGTGTTCATGGATAAGACTCCTTTTGGTACTTATTTGAGTACCAAGGTACCACGCTATGCAGGAAAAGGCAACTCGTCTTGCGTCTCTCCTTTTCTGATTATCAAAGGGGGATATGGTTAGGCGCAACTATAAGGAGTAGTGGCGGCGGCCTTCTTTCCTGTCTACTCTGTGCCTTCAGAGAAGCCCGATCTCGCCGAGCATCCTCTTGGCCGCGGCAAAAAGTCCATCCTTGCCGGATTCGCTTCTGGCCTCCACGTAAAAGCGCACCTTAGGCTCGGTGCCGGACGGCCTGATCATCAGCCAGCTGTTGTCTTCCAGAATCATCTTCCTGCCGTCAATGCTGATTACCTCGGTAATCTTCTTTGCCTCTCCACCAATATCAAGCACGGTCCCAACCGCATATTTCTCCAGTCCGGCCAGGGTATCCAGCAGCGCTTTTCCCTGCCTGCTCACCTCGACCCCGCCCCTGGCCGGGTAGTACTGGCCGTATTCCGCCTGGATCTCGCCAAGATAGTCGCCAAGATTCTTTTTCATGGTGAGCATCATGTCCAGGGCGAGAAGTAGGCCGATGTAAGCGTCCTTTTCCGGGGTGTGACCGATAACCGAGATGCCGTCGGACTCCTCGAAGCAGACCAGGGCCTTGCCGATCACCGGCTTGAACTCCTTGAAACCGACCCGCGGCTCGAAGATCTCCTCGTGCAGCCCCTTGGCAATGGCGTTGGCAAAGTTGCTGGTCGCCACGGTCTTGGCCACCAGGCCGCGCTTGCCCTTTTTTTCATGCAGGTAGTGAAAGGCCATGGCCCCGAACAGGTTCATGTCGATCTCGATGGTGCCGTCGCTGAAACGGATGCGGTCGGCGTCCGGGTCGATGATGACCCCGAGCTTGAGCGGCTCCGGCCTCTGGCGCAGGGTGGCCTGCACCTGCTGCATGTTTTGCGAGGAGGGCTCCGGCGCGACCCCACCGAAGGTGGGGTCTGCCTGGTCCCGCAAGAGAATGAGCCTGTCCGAGGGCTTATCGCCGAACAGGGAGCGCATGTGCACCCGGCTGGCGCCGTGGACGCAATCAACCGCAACCACGCAATCCGAGGCGCCATGAAAGGCGGCCATTATGCCGGGGTAATCCAATCCGTGCAGGGAAGCGCCCCTGGCGACCAGCTCCTGCCAGCAGGCCAGTGCGTCGCATTCTTTTACCAGGGCTGCATCCGGGGCCAGTACTGGGGCTTTTCCCCCGGCGATGAGCTGCCTTCCATTTTCCGTGATGCGGCTGGTAACCTCGAAGGCGGCCGGACCACCATCCGCGGCATTGAACTTGAACCCGGCATATTCCAGCGGGTTATGGCTGGGGGTGAGATTTATCGAAAAGGCTGCCTTTAAGATGAGAACCGCGGCGGAAAGGGTGCCGGTAGTGGCTTCATGGGCATAGTGCACGAAGATGCCGTTGCTGGTCAGCACCTCGATAACCCGCTGGGCCAGGAGGCTGCCGCCGAACCGGTTGTCAAAGCCGACCACGGCGCCCCGTTGTTGCGCCTCGCTGAAACTGCGCACGCCCAAGGCCGCGGCCAGGGAATTGTCCTGGTCCAGGCTGCGGTACATGGCAACAATGGCCTGGGTAACTAGGGCCACGGAGTGCAGGGAGAAATCCTTGCCTATGATCCCCCGCCAGCCCGAGGTGCCGAAGGATAGCTCCTTGGCTGGGGGATTGGTGTTGGTTCGTATCTCATCTTCCACCAAACCATATGCCTTGGCGATGGCGTCGCTTGCCAGCCGGAAGTCCGGGGAGCCTTGAGGAACGCTGTTTTTCAAGCCCACCAGTTTCTTGATGAGTCCGAAATAATCGCTGGCCGCATGGTTGTTTGGCACGAGATGCTCGGCAAAAAGAAGTTCGATATTCTGGTTGATCATGTGAGGCCTTTGATTGCAGAGGATAGAGAGGAAAGGAACAAAAAAATACAGACATGGATACAGTATGATATACTATTGCATATGTGCTGAGCAACGGGTCATTTTTTTGGAGTTTGCTCAGGTTTCGATTGACCCGCAAGGCAAGATTCGCTATACATTGCTGGCGTGATGACCGTCGCAAAATCATTGGATTTTTCAGTGCGTTCCACGTCCTGAACTTTTAAATAAATAATTAGGGAGCAGAACACAATGGGTAAACATGATGAGGCTTTCATTCTCTGGTTTGATGATATCGGCATCGAGGATGTTCCGCTGGTCGGCGGCAAGAACGCATCTTTGGGTGAAATGCATCAGAAGCTTACCTCAAAGGGTGTTGATGTCCCGAACGGCTTTTCCATTACCGCCTATGCCTATCGCCATCTGCTGAAAACCGCCGGTATCGCCCAAGCCATTGAAGATGCCCTTGCTGGCCTTGATACCCATGACCTGCGCAATTTGCAGGCTCGCGGCGAGAAGGCGCGCCATATCATCCGTACTGCCGAGTTCCCCGATGATCTGCGCACGGCTGTCCTTGAGTCCTATAAAAAGATGGAAGAGATGTACGGCCCCGGTGTTGACGTGGCCGTGCGTTCTTCCGCCACCGCCGAGGATCTGCCGGATGCCTCTTTTGCCGGCCAGCAGGAAACCTATCTGAACATCCGCGGTCCGGAGCAGTTGATTGATGCATGCCGCCGCTGCTTTGCCAGCCTTTTCACCGACCGGGCTATTTCCTACCGGCATGACAAGGGTTTCGGCCAGTTCGATGTCTATCTTTCCATCGTGGTTCAGAAGATGGCGCGCAGTGATTCCGCCTCTTCGGGCGTCATGTTCTCCATCGACACCGAAAGCGGTTTCGAGGACGCGGTTTTCATCACCGGCGCCTGGGGTCTTGGCGAGAACGTGGTGCAGGGCGCGGTGAACCCCGACGAGTATTACGTCTTCAAGCCGACCCTGAAGCAGGGCAAGCGGCCCATCGTGGGCAAGCGCATCGGCAGCAAAGAAATCAAGATGATTTACGATAACGATCCCAAGACCGAGGAGCCGGTAAAGAACATCAACACCACTCCGGCGGAGCGCAGCTCCTACGTCATCTCCGACGATGAGATTCTGCAGCTCGCCAGATGGGCTTGCATCATCGAGGATCACTACGGCAAGGGCATGGACATCGAATGGGCCAAGGACGGCGACGGCGTCAACGTCGGCACCGGCAAGCTGTTCATCGTGCAGGCCCGGCCGGAAACCGTGCATTCCCAGAGCAACAAGGGATGCATGGAAACCTACAAGCTCAAGCAGAAGGGCAATATCCTGGTCGAGGGTCTGGCGGTCGGCACCAAGATCGGCCAGGGCAAGGCCAACGTCATCGCCAAGGTTGCCGACATTCATAGCTTCAAGAAGGGCGAGGTGTTGGTCACCGATATGACCGACCCCGATTGGGAGCCGATCATGAAGATCGCCTCGGCCATCGTTACCAACCGTGGCGGCCGTACCTGCCATGCGGCGATCATCTCCCGCGAGTTGGGCATCCCCTGCGTCATCGGCACCGCCAACGGTACCGAGAAGATCAAGAAAGACCAAGACATCACGGTTTCCTCCGCCGAGGGCGAGAAGGGCTTTGTCTACGACGGCTTGTTGAATTTCGAGATCGAGCGGATCGACCTTGCCGACCTGCCCAAGACCAAGACCAAGATCATGATGAACCTGGCCATCCCGGAGAAGGCCTTTACCGAGTGCCAGATTCCCAACGACGGCGTTGGTCTGGCCCGCGAGGAATTCGTCATCAATTCCCACATCGGTATCCATCCCCTGGCTCTCTTCAACTATGAGGAGTTGAAGAAGTCGTCGGATCCGGAGAAGCAGAAGGTGATCAAGATCATCGACGAGAAGACTGCCGCCTATGCGGACAAGAAGCAGTTCTTCATCGACAAGGTTGCCGAAGGCGTTGGCCGCATCGCCGCCGGTTTCTACCCCAAGGATGTCATCGTTCGTCTCTCCGATTTCAAATCCAATGAGTACGCCAACCTGACCGGCGGCACCTTCTACGAGCCGAACGAGGAGAATCCCATGATCGGCTGGCGTGGCGCCTCCCGGTATTATGATCCCAAGTACCGCCCGGCCTTCGAGCTGGAGTGCAAAGGGTTGCTCAAGGCGCGTAACGACATGGGGCTCACCAACATCAAGCTGATGGTGCCCTTCTGCCGTACCCCCGAGGAGGGCAAGAAGGTCATCCAGGTCATGAAGGAATGCGGTCTGGTCCAGGGCGAAAACGGCCTGGAACTGTACGTGATGTGCGAGATTCCGTCGAACGTCATCCTGGCGGATGCCTTTGCCGATATCTTCGACGGTTTCTCCATCGGCTCCAATGACCTGACCCAGCTCACCTACGGTCTTGATCGTGACTCAGGCCTTCTTGCCGGTCTCGCCGACGAGCGCGATGCCGCAGTCAAGGAGATGATCAAGATGGTCATCGCCACTGCCAAGCGGCGTGGTCGCAAGATCGGCATCTGCGGCCAGGGGCCGTCGGATTTCCCTGAGTTCGCCACCTTCCTGGTCGAGTGCGGAATCGACTCCATGAGCCTGATTCCGGACACCGCAGTGAAGACACGTCTGGCTGTGGCCGCCAAGGAGAAGGAGATGGGGATTAATCCTTAACCTTCCCTGAAGTCGGAACCATAAAAAAAGGGCCCCGCTACGAAGCGGGGCCCTTTTTTTATAATGTTTTGCCGTGATTTCCCCTGTTGCGGGGAGGCGTTTGTTATTTCAGATCTTTCAGCCGTTTCTGGGCCATTTCGACCTGTTCGCTTTTGGGATAATCGGCAAGGAGTTTATTGTAAACGATCTTGGCCGTATCTTTTTCGGAGAGCTTTTCAAAGGCCTGGCCCTGTTTGAAGAGTGCGGCGGGGGCCTTGTTGCTCTTGGGGTAATCGGCGATCACCTTTTGATACTCAAGGATGGCCAGCTCGAATTCCTTTTGCTGAAAGAGGCATTCGCCCAGCCAATATCTGGCGTTGGGGGCAAGAGGCGCTGTCCGGTTTTTTTCCAGGTAGCTTGAAAAGGCGCTGTACGCTTCCTTGTATTTATTCGCCTTATAGGCGGCAAGTCCTTTGTTGTAGACGGTATCGCTGGTGTTTGTTTCCGGATCCTGGGTGTGGGTTTTTTCCGAAGCTGTTTTTGCTGTTTCCTCCGGCTTTGCCGATTCTTCCGTCTTTCCGGGTTTCTTCTTGGTTTCTTCCGGTTCAATGGTACGGGGGCCGCTGGCTACTTCCGCCTTTTTGCGCGCCTCTTCCGCCGCCTTTGAAGCGCGGTCCGCACGTTCCGCCGCTTCCTTGGCCCGGTCTTCCTGTATTTTGCTGAAGTCGCCGGAGACGGAAGCAACCTGGGCATTGACGCCGCTGACCTTGCCTCCCAGTTCCGCTATCTGGCCGCGCAGCTGCTCAAGCTGGTTATTGGTGCTTTGCCGTAAGGCTGCCTGTTCTTCCTGGATCTTTTTCGTTTGGATATTCTTTTCGTCAAATCGCGCTTCAAGCTGCAACAGGCGCGATTTGATCTGTTCGAGCTGATTTGCCAGTTCCGCCTGGGTGGCGCGCTGGTTTTTCAGGGCGGTGACCGAGTTCTCCATCTCCGCAATTTTCGTGTCCGAGGAGCGGAGCCGCATGTCAAGACCTCTGACATCCTTTTCCGCGGCACATTGCATGAGGAGTGGGGAAAGGCACAGGGTGAGGGCAAGATTGGTCAGTGATCGTTTCATGGCTCTGCCTCCTGGTGGATAAAATAAAAAAAGCTTACGGCTCTTGACGCGGGGACCACTGCGGGTTGGATTGCGCGCCCTTGAGATTGAAAAGCGGACGCAGTCCCATGCCGTTTTTAAAGATGGCGCAGATTTCCTGCTTGCCGCCCCGTTTTCTTGAGAAGACAATCTGCCGGCCATCCGGGGACCAGCTCGGAGATTCGTGATCTCCCCCTGTTTGCGTTAACTGGACAGGAGTGCCGCCCTCGGGTTTGATCAACAGGATCTGGGTGTTGCCGTTCACCCTGCCGGTGTAGGCGATAAAGTCGCCTTTCGGTGACCAGCTCGGGGTGCTGTTTTCATTGCCGACATAGGTAATCCGCTGCACGGCCTTGGTGGCGACATTCATGACATAGATCTGCGGGGTGCCGCTCCGGTCGGAAACAAAGGCCAGTCTTTTCCCGTCCGGCGACCAGGTGGGCGATACATTGACTCCCTCTCCGTTTGTCAACCGCCGTAATTCGTTGCCATTGATATCAATGAGATAGATGTCCGGGTTGGCTGCCTTGCTGAGGGTAAGGGCGATGACGCTGCCGTCCGGCGCCCAGGACGGCGCCATGTTGAGCCCTTTCTGGCGGGAAATGGCGCGGGTGGTTTTCAGGGAGCTCAATTCGGTAATGTACAGATTGGGGTTGTTCCGATGGTAGGAGGTATAGGCAAGCCATCTGTTGTCCGGGGAGAATTTCGGGGCAACGGCCAGATATTCATGCCGGGTTACCTGACGGATATTTTCCCCAAGAACATCGGCAAGCCAGATTTCCTTGTTTCCCGAGGCCGTTGAAACAAAGGCGATCTGGCTCTGGCTTACCCCGCGTTCCCCGGTGAGCTGGAGGATGACTTCATCGCAGAATTTTTTTATGCTTTCCTGGTGCTTGCTGATGGGGGTCTGGTAGCGCCTGCCAAGGATCATGTGGCCTGATTGAATCTCGTTGAGGCGGATGTCCAGGACAAGGCCTTCGGCGGTCATTTCATACTGGCCAAGCACGGTGAACTCAGCGCCGATAGAGGACCAGTCCCAGGTCTGGCTGCCGCCGTAGGCGGAGGGGTCGATGATGTCCACAAAACCGTGAAAAGCCAAGGCCCGCCCCATGAGATCCGCCATCTTCTTGCCGCCGTCATGTATGATGCCCGGTTGCTTTTTGTCGACAAAATAGGGGACCGCGATGTTCACCTTGCGGAAGTTGGCGGAGGTGATATCGAGATAGACAATGGCCTCCGCGGGCCGGGAAGAGGCAATCAACAGGGTGAGACCGATGAGGGCCATGCCCAGGGCGCGGGTAACCAAGGTGCGATGTTCAGAGAATTGCGAGCAGTTGTTTTTCATGAGGGAATCCATTTTAAAAGACTTCTCCTGGCCTGAATTTCAGGCCGATTTCCATTTCCGACTGATTGATGCCGACCGGGAATGGCGGCAGTGGTGCAGAGAGCTTCAGGGTTTTTTCAACAAATTGATTGAAAAAGACATTGTCTGATTTCTTCTTGAAAGAGCTTTCAATGACAACGCCGTCGCGCCTGACCCGGATGATGACAATCGCCTCGACGTTTTCCTTCCAATTTTGCAGGTCGGGCAGCACCCAGTGTTCCTGGATCTGGCTGTTCACGGCGATAAGATAACGGCGAAGATTTTCGTCCACCGCGATTCCGCCGCTTGAACCACTGCCGCTGCCTGTTCCGCTGCCGATTCCACTGCCGGCCTGATTCGAACCCGAGGCTGTTCCCGCGGCGGCTTTGCCCGCGGCAAGCTGCTGTCCTGCCATGAGCGCTTTTTTAAGGCTGTCGACCGCGCCTTTCGCCTTTTTATCCGCCTCCGCCCTGGCTTTTTCCGCGGCGTCTTTTGCCTGCTTTTCCGTATTCTCGGCCAGCAGTTTGTCCCGCAGCATCTTCACCTTGTCAATGTCCGCTTTTTCCTTCGTTTTTATCGGCTTCAGCGAAATGGCGTCCTTGGCAACCGCGGGCGGCTCGGGAACAGGCTGTGGTTTTTGCGGGGGGGTGGGCTTTGTCGGTTCCGGCGCAGGTGCTGCCTTGGGCTGCGGGGCTTCTTCCGCTTGGGGGGCGGCAGCGGCCTTTGGTGCGGCCGGAGCTGGGCCGCCGAGATCTTCAACGGAAAAAAGATTGACCGTATACACCTCCGGTATTTTGCGTTGGAAATGGAGAAGATTCGGGGCAAAAAGACCAAAGAGTATAAAGCCGACATGCACGGCAATGGTCAAGCCAAGGGACTTTTGCCATTGTTTGTCGGGCAGCTCGGATGTAGGCGGACGAAAGGGCACGGGATGTTATCTTTTTGGTTTTTCGATTTCTGGCTGGGTTATCATGCCGAGTTTATCAAAACCAACGGCCTTGATGTCGGACATGAGAGAAACCACGACCCCATAGGGTACTTCCTTGTCGGCCCTGAGCAGAACCGCATCGTTCGTGCCTTTTTTTGCCATGGCGGCAAGGGATTCCTTGATGGCGGCCTGGGTGCCCTTGGTGTTGTTGAGCAGGAATTCCCCTTTTTTGGTGATGGTGACAATGATGGGGGTTTTTTCCTGTTGCAGGGGCTTGGCGGTTGTTTCCGGCAGGTTGATGTCAACGCCCTGGGTCATCATGGGAGCGGTGATCATGAAAATGATCAGCAGCACGAGCATGACGTCCACCAGGGGGGTGACGTTGATATCCGAAACAAGCCGTTTTTTGCAGTTTCCGTCTTCGACCGGACCCATGGCGAATTCCTGTAAACCGTTGTTTAAAAATATTATAAGGGCGAAATATCGTAATCGGTATAAGGAGCCGTAACGAAGTGTTAAGAAATGTTCAGGCTATTTCGTAACGGCTCCCTGGTATTTGTCAGCTTTGGCGGGAAATGAAATCCCGCTCCACGAGGTTCAGAAAGTCAACGGAAAAGCTGTGCATCCGGCTTTCGATATCCGCCATCTGGTTGGAATAATAGTTGTAAAAAACAACGGCTGGGATGGCCACGGCAAGGCCCGCCGCCGTCACGACCAAGGCCTCGGAGACGCCGGGCGCCACAACGGCCAGGGAGGCTGAGCCGCGCATGCCTATTTCATGGAAAGAGGACATGATGCCCCAGACCGTACCGAAAAGACCGATAAAGGGGGCGGTGCTGCCGGTGGTGGCCAGGAAGGAGAGTGATTCGGACAGCCGGGCGGATTCGAGGTTTTCCGCTTTGCGCAGCGCCCTCTTCAGGGGTTCCATGCCGGCAAGACGCGCCTCCAGGGTTTCGTCGGCCGCGCGGGAGGTGGCGGTGGTTTTGCCGAGTTTCTGCAGCTCATGGTAGCCGGTTCTGAAGATGTTCGCCTCGGGGCACAGGGTCAGGTTGTTGGCGAACCTGACCGCCTCGGAAAGATTTTTGCTCTGCCAGAAGGTTTCAAGGAATTCCTCGCTTTCCATCCTCGCCTTCTTGTACAGGGAGAATTTCTGGAAAACGATGAACCATGAGTACAAAGAGAAGCCCATCAGCATGATCATGACAAATTTGACCGTGAGCCCGGCGCCCAGGAACATTGAAATAATATTAAGCTCTCCCACTTGCAGTCGCCCTCTATAAAGTTAATTTGGTTGAGACCTGAAACGCAAAATCCACACAAGAATACACATCGATGAAGCAGCCTGGGCTGATCCTTGTCGAGAAATGGGATGTGACGCGGTGACATTCCGGTGGACTGCATCCCCGAATATTCCCGCTACTTGTAATTTTTTTTGCGCATCTTGTCAATGGAACTCATTAATGATAACGAGGTTTTTCGAGAAAATTTCATGGGAAAACCAGCGGAGTTCCGCCGTGAATATTTTTGACATCGTTCGGCAAAAAAGGTATTAAATTCCGGTTGAGCATCGTCGGGACGGTGGCTGGCTGTGTTGTCCGGCTGATTGAGGATTCCGTTTCGTTTCCGGTTACATTTGCAGGATGGTCCCATGAAAGAAATCAAGGTTGGTTTGCTGGGTTTTGGCACTGTTGGCAGCGGTTTGGCAGAGGTTTTATTGCAGCAGGCAGAGCGCTTGCGACGGAAAACCGGCGCCTCCATCCGGTTGTGCCGGGTTGCGGATATCCGCCTTGAGGCGCTGCCCCCGCAATTTAAGGGGGTTGAGCTTGTCCGGGATGCGGACCTTATTTTCAAGGACCCGGAGATCGATATCGTGGTCGAACTCATCGGCGGCATTGAACCGGCGAAAACCTTTATCCTGAAAGCCATAGAGCATGGCAAGCATGTGGTTACCGCCAACAAGGCCCTTGTCTCCCAGCACGGCATGGAGATCTTTGAAGCTGCGGCCAGGAAAAACGTCGAGGTCGGCTTCGAGGCCAGCGTCGGCGGCGGCATTCCGGTGATCAAGGCCCTGAAGGAAGGGCTGGTCGCCAACAAGATCCTCTCGATCATGGGCATCATGAACGGGACGGCCAACTACATCCTCAACAAGATGACCGATGAGGGCATGGCTTTTGCCGAGGTGTTGAAGGAGGCCCAGGCAAAAGGGTATGCCGAGGCCGACCCCACCTATGATGTCGAGGGCATTGATACGGCGCATAAGCTGGTGATTTTGATGACCATGGCCTACGGCATGAAGGTGAGCCTGAGCGATGTCAGCATCGAGGGCATCTCCCAGATTGAGCCCATCGACATCGACTTTGCCCGGGAGTTCGGCTATCGCATCAAGCTCCTTGCCATCAGCCACAATCACGGCGAAACCGTGGAGGCCAGGGTGCATCCGACCATGGTGCCGGAAAAAGATCTGTTGGCCAACATCGGCGGCGCTTACAACGGCATCCAGTTCACCGGGGACATGGTGGAGGATATTCTGTTGTATGGCCAGGGCGCCGGCAAGATGCCCACCGGCAGCGCGGTTGCCGCGGACGTGGTTGACATTGCCCGAAACATCCTCTGCAACAGCATCAATAGGGTGCCATGCCTTTCCTATCTGCCCGAGGAGATCAAGTCCCGGTCCATCACCCCCATGGAGAGCCTGCGCGGCTGCTACTATTTCCGGATGACCGCCATGGATAAGCCCGGCGTTCTTTCCACCATTGCCGGGATTCTGGCGCGCCACAATATCAGCATCGAATCGGTCATTCAGAAGGGCAGGCAGAAGAAAGGCACCGTGCCCGTGGTCATGATGACCTATGAGGCGGAGGAAGCCTCGGTGCGCAAGGCCCTGGCCGAGATCGACGCCCTGGAGATCTGCACCGACAAGACGGTGAAGATCCGGATCATGAAGGCCCATGCGGAATAACACCAACATGAAATACATCATTCTGGTCGGTGACGGCATGGGGGATCGCCCCATTGCCGAATTGGGCGGCAAGACCCCTTTGGCCCATGCCAAAACCCCGGCCATGGACAGGATCGCCCGCGAGGGAGAGCTCTGCCTCGTCCGCACCGTGCCCGAGGGGTTTCCCCCTGGCAGCGATGTGGCCAACCTTTCCCTGCTCGGCTATCTTCCCCATGAGTGCTACAGCGGCCGCGCCCCTTTGGAGGCGGCCAGCCTCGGCGTTTCCCTGGCGCCCGATGAAATCGCCTTTCGCTGCAATCTGGTTACCCTGCGTTTCGAGGAAGACCGGGTATACATGGAGGATTACAGCAGCGGCCATATCTCCACTCAGGAAGCAAGAACCCTTGTCGAGGGCCTCGAAGCGGTTGCAGGTACCAGCCGGTTGCGTTTTTATCCCGGGGTAAGCTACCGGCATCTTCTCGTGCACTCCGGCGAGGTCGGATCGCTGGTCACCGTGCCGCCCCATGACTATACCGGGCGGGAGGTAACCGAATTCTGGCAACGCTACAACAGCATCCCCCATCTTCGGGAAGCCCTGAAAAAGGCGGTGGATTTTCTCGCTGATCATCCGGTGAATCGTGACCGGCAGGCTGGCCGGCGCAATCCCGCCAATGGTATCTGGCTCTGGGGGGAGGGCAAGGCGCCGTCCATGCCGGCCATCAGGGAGCAATTCGGTATCGAGGGGGCTTTGATTTCCGCGGTTGATCTGCTCAAGGGCATCGGCGTGTATGCCGGTCTTGAGATCATCAATGTGCCGGGCGCCACCGGATATCTGGATACCAACTATGCAGGCAAGGCGACTGCCGCCATTGAGGCCCTGAAGACGAAGGATTTTGTTTTTGTCCACGTTGAAGCGCCGGACGAGGCTGGGCACCAGGGCAGTCTCAAGGACAAACTCCAGGCCATCGAGGATTTTGACGCCAAGGTCGTGCAGCCGATTTTTGAGGCAATGATGGCGAGCGGGCAGGACTTTCGCCTGGCCGTGGCCATGGATCATTGGACTCCGCTTTCGCTGCGAACCCACAGCTCCGACCCGGTGCCGGTGGCTATTTATGATTCCCGGGCCGGGCGGACGGGGAGCGGGTTGCCCTATGATGAGCAAAGCGCTATCACCACGGGAAAGCTGCTGGATGATGGCCGGCGGTTTTTCATGCGGGTTCTCGACCGCTGATGGCCGATAACAGTCTGGATATGCACGAACCGCTGCACCGGTACCGCCACCGGGTAATTTACGGCGATACCGATTCCGGCGGGGTCGTGTACTATGCCAATTACCTGCGATACTTCGAGGCGGCCCGGACCGAATTGATGCGCGAGCGTGCGCTCTCCTACAGGGAGATGGAACAGCAGGGGCTCATCATGCCGGTGGTGGAATGTCATGTGCGGTATAAAGCCTCGGCCCGTTACGACGATCTCTTGCTGGTTGAGACCTGCCTTCTTGAGGTGAAGCCCAGGACCTGTCGCTTCAATTACCGGATTATCCGGGAAAATGACGGGAAAATGCTGGCCCAGGGATACACCACCCACGCGGTCGTCGATCTTGCCGGAAAACTGACAAAGTTTCCGGAGGAATTGCTTGCCGCTTTACGGGAACAGTCGTCGGACGCGTCTTAATCCTTTATTTTCCTTGACATTCTCCCAATAAAGAGTATTATCAAAAAATTGACGCGGGGTGGAGCAGTTCGGTAGCTCGTCGGGCTCATAACCCGAAGGTCGTTGGTTCAAATCCAGCCCCCGCTACCATGTAAATGTTAAGGACTTGGCGTAGCTGCCGAGTCCTTTTTTTTGTTGCGGCGTCCTGGGCAAGTGCAAGCCGGAGGCTGTTTTCCGCCGGACCGTTTTGGTGATCGGCAATTGAGCAGGGGGAAATATGGCGGCAACCGTTGATGAGGTAACAATCAATTATGAAGAAGACGGAGTCGTGGTTGTCAAGGAGCTCGAAAAGGTCATCCTGTCCAAAGGCGCCTGGGCCACCATCCTCTTTCGCTATCAGCAGTGGGATGCCAAAAAGAATGAATACAGCCCGGACCGGTACTCCATCCGTCGCTACCGCAAGGTGAACGGGGAATACAGCCAGCAGTCCAAATTCAACATCTCAAGCCCTGATCAGGCGCAAAAAATTGTTGACGCCTTGCGCGGCTGGCTTGCATAACCTTGATGCGCCTTTGCGCAATCCGTGCGGGTGATGCCGGGCAACACCCATCTGTCGGGGAACCTCAAAGAGTTTTCATGTTCGCGGGCCGTCCTTTATGGTTGGCGGTTTTTGCGGAAACAAGCTATAGTTTTTGACGTATTACTCTTGATTTTCGACGTACAGGCGGGTTGAGAGCATGCATATTACGATCAAGACACACCGCATCCGCAACAAAACGATGGTGCCGGCAAACGCCATGCGCCGTTTGCGTGCGACCACGCACTTTGTTGAAAAGTTGCCGAGCCGTTAGGCCACGCGATGAATACTCCCCCTGCAAATACCCCCCGGCAAAAGCGTGTTTCCTTCGCGCTCCTGCTGCTTCTCATCCTTCTTGGCTGGTGGTTTTTCTTCGTTTACCAGCGACCGGTTCCCACGCCCGAAGTCACTCCCGTTGCCGTTACGGCGCGGGGAGATCTCGCCGCCGATGAGCAAAGCACCATCGCCCTGTTTCGTTCCGCCTCGCCGGCGGTGGTCTATATCACCAACATCGAGGTGCGGCGGAACATCTTCAGCCTCAATATCCATGAAATTCCCAAGGGAACAGGTTCCGGCTTTATCTGGGACAAGCAGGGCAGGGTCGTAACCAACTACCACGTTATTGAGTCGGCCAGCCGGGTCGAAGTCACCCTGGCGGACCGTTCAACCTGGCAGGCCACCCTGGTGGGCGTTGCACCGGACAAGGATCTGGCGGTGCTGCAGATCTCGGCGCCTGCGGAGAAACTCGCTCCGCTTCCCGTGGGGGAGTCCCATAACCTCCTGGTGGGCCAGAAGGTTTTTGCCATCGGCAACCCCTTTGGCCTTGACCAGACCCTCACCTCCGGCATCGTCAGCGCCCTGGGGAGGGAGATCCAGTCGGCAACCGGAAGAACCATCCAGGGGGTCATCCAGACGGACGCCGCCATCAACCCGGGCAATTCCGGAGGGCCTCTTCTCGACAGCGCCGGACGTCTTATCGGAGTGAATACCGCCATCTACAGCCCATCCGGCGGCAGCGCCGGGATCGGCTTTGCCGTGCCGGTGGACGTGGTGGCCAGGGTAATCCCGGAGATCATCCAGCATGGGCGGCTGATTCGTCCCGGTCTCGGTATTGCCGTGGCGGATGATCAGATTGCCAGGCGGGTAGGGGTGGCAGGGGTGCTGATCATGAACATCCAGCCGGGCAGTTCCGCCGAGGCCGCCGGGCTGCGGGGGACACGGCAGATTCGCGGCGAGATACTCCTCGGCGATGTCGTTCTGGCTGTCGACGGGCGCAAGGTTTCTTCCTACGACGACCTGCGCAATGCCATGGACCGCTATAAGGTCGGGGACAAAGTTACCCTGACCATCGAACGGGAAGAGCGGCAGATGCAACTGCCAGTGGTGCTGGAAGAGGTAGGATAGCCCCGTGACCTGGTGGACCCGCGCCCTCAAGAGTCTTATCTCCATAAACGAGCAGCGGCTGGATCTGTTTCGGGTGTTTCCCGGAATACGAAGGTTTCTGGCTGCCCGGCATCACTATGCCTATCTGCGGACCGCCGGTGATATTCTTTTTGTTTTGGTGGTTGTTTCCGGGCTCTTCGGCCCCGGGGACGCGCGCAGCAATGTCGCGGTCTTTCTTTCCTGGGGCTTCATCTGGCCAAGCATTGTGCTGAGCTGGTTTTTTGTGGGCAGGATGTGGTGCGGGATCTGTCCGTTTCCGGGGCTCGGCGTCTTTTTACAGCGCCGGGGGATAACCCTTTCCCTGAGTGTGCCGAAAATCCTGCAGAAGTATGGGGTATACGCCTCGGTTATTCTGCTGGCTCTTATCATCTGGACCGAGGTTGTTGCCGGACTCGACCGTTCGCCGATCGGCACCTCCTTTTTTGTTCTGTCCATTGTTTTTGGCGCGGCCCTGTTCTCGGTTTTTTTCCCGGGTCAGGCGTGGTGTCGGCATCTCTGCCCCTTGGGCCGGATCAGCGGCGCGGCGGCAACCCTTTCCATCACCGAGTTCAGGCCGGATCACGAAAAATGCCGTGGTTGCGAGACCTTTGCCTGCAAAAAAGGGGTTGATGGCAAACGGGGCTGCCCGGTCTACCTTGGCGCCTACAGTGTGCAGAATAATCTGCACTGCCTGGTCTGCGGCCACTGTCTTCCCTTCTGTGACCGGGACTCACCGCAGCTGCTTTTGCGAAATCCCTATTCGGAGCTAATCCGCAACAAGGGGCGCTACATCACTTGCTCGTATATCGTCCCCTTCCTCATCGGCTCCCAGCTCGCCCGGTTTTTGCGAAAAAAGGAGATCTACAGCCAGCTTGCCGCCTTCTCCGGCTGGCCGGACGCGGTTCTTTTCAGTCTGCTGCTTTTGCTCGGGTTTGGTCTGAGCCTGATGATTATCCGTCTCGGCGCCCGTCTGTTCGGAATCAACGAGGATCCCATGTTCGGCAAGTTTTCGCCCATGGTTCCCATCCTGATTCCCATGGCCTTTACCGGGGAGCTTGTCTACCGGTTGGGATATTTTGCCGCCGGGGTGGGCGATTTCATCCCCACCGTCGGGCGTCAGATTGGGGCGGGGTTTTTGGAGAAACTCTTTTTCACCATTCCGGATTTTCCGGTCCAGATCCTTTCCGCCTTCTTCATGCTCAACGGCTCTATCGCCGGGTGCTACATCCTCTGGCAGTTTTGTCTCAACGATTTCGAGGGCCACGTCCGTTTCCGGAATTTTCTCGGGATCAATCTACTGATTATCGCTCTGCTTTTTTTCTATCTGACTGTTATCTTTTAGCTGAAACTGGGTCATGAAGGAGAGCCGTTTGCGTTTGGCAAGCTCCCGCATGTCCGTGGCCCGGTCTGATTCGTCGATGATTTCCCTGCCCACGATTTCTTCGATGATATCCTCCAGGCTGACAACGCCGGTGACCGAGCCGTATTCATCAACCACCACGAAGAGATGCTTGTGGTGTTCGAAAAATTCGAGCATGACCGTGGTCAGCCGTCCGGTTTCCGGGACAAAATGCGCAGGCTGCATGAACTCCCGCAGGGTTTTTTCCTCGGCCCCCTGGGTTGCCCAGCTGAACAGATCCTTGCGCAGAATAATGCCGACCACCTCGTCGCGGTTTTTTTCATAGACCGGAATCCGGCTGTGCATATTGAGCATCTCGTTGGCCTGCATTGCCGTGGCCACGGTCAGGTTGGCATCGAGCATGAACGTGACGGTGATCGGGGTCATGATCTGGCGGACGGTTTTGTCCTTCAGGTCGAGGATGTTGGTGATCACCCTCCGCTCCTGAAGGCTGATCTCCCCGGATTTATGGCTTTGCCTGGCCAGGGCCTGGATTTCCTGGGCCGAGACCAGGAGGCCGTCATCCTTGGCCGGGAGAAGACGGGTGATGGCCTGAATTACCAGGATGAACGGGGTCAGCAGTTTCACCATCCACTGGATGGGGTAGGCGATCCAGATCGCCAGTTCCCGGCAATAGGAGACTCCGAGGGTTTTGGGAAGGATCTCCGCAAAGAGGAGGAAGGCCAGGGTGAAGGTCGCTGAAAACCAGACCACGTTGTGGTCGCCGAAAACCTCCGCGGCCGCGAGGCCCACAATGGTGGCGCCTGCCGTGGTGGAAATGGTGTTCATGGTAAGAATGGCAGTGATGGGCCGGTGAATATCCTTTTTCATCGCCATGAGTATCCGGCCGATCCGCTTGTGGCTCCGGCCGGTGATTTCGATATGGCTTATCGGTAACGAGTACAGGGCCGCTTCCAGGATACTGCTCAGGGCGGAGATTATAATAACAAGCCCTGCGCTAAGGCATAATTGAAACATCAGGGGCTCCTTTGTGAGCTCGGGTATGCAGTGGGGGAATTTTTCTGCGCCAACTGTTAGGATATATACCGTAATTATTTGATTGTATCATGCAATTTACGTTGCGTAAGGGATACTCTGTATTATATAAAAAAATATCTCCTTCAATTAACTCCAGACAGGCAAGGAAAGCCGACCCGGAAAGCCCACCGAACCCTTCATTTTTTTGAGATGGCGAAAACAGCTCCTGTTTTCTGGATGCTTTGCCATGGCCTTATGCGAAAGGCCGGAAGGGGATTACTATTCTATGGTTTGCACCAAAAAATGTTCGGTCTTTATTGTTGATCCGAATCCGTCGCACAAAGCGGCGTTTCAGGAATTGCTGGGATCCTGGCAGCATCTCGTCTGCTATTGCGCAACCATCGAAGACTTCAAGCAGCTTCTTGCCGGGATTGTGCCGGATATCGTTTTGTGCAATCTCAACCTCTCCGGCCTGCACGAGCAGGATTTCCTGCGCTATGTTACCAGCGTCTGCCCCCATGCGATCAGGATTGTCTTTTCCGAAAAAACAGAGGCTGATGCCCTGGTCAGGCTCGTGGCCACCGGGGGTGCGCACCGGGCCTTTTGTCTGCCGGTGAGCAAGGATTTGGGCCGCTCGCTGGAACATGATCTGTCCGTGCGTTCGCGGATCCGGATGCGTAAGTGCTGGGATTTCCTCAATCGTGGCCAGGGCCTTCCCTCGCTCCCCCCCGTGGTGCATGAACTGGAAGCCATCCTCCAGAAGCCTGATTATGCCTTGGCTCAGGTTGTCGAGGTACTCGGCAAGGATCCGGTCCTTGCCGCCAGACTTCTGCAGATGGTCAATTCCGTGCATTTTTCCAGGGGGATGAAGATTGATGATCTCCACCGGGCAGTGAGTTGCCTTGGGATCAGCAGAACCCGAAAAGTGGTCCTTTTCCTCTGTGCGCTCAACCACTTTCAGTATCCCAAGAAATATCATCGCCACGCCCTGAAGATCATTGATCACAGCATTCAGTGCGGCAAGCTGGCCGGGCTTATCGCCAAGAGGCTCGCCCCTGGCCAGGAGAGAACCGCAGTCACCGCCGGGCTTCTCCATGATATCGGCAAGCTGGTCTTTCTTGCCTCCCTGGATGAGGCGTTGCACCATTCCCCGGTATTCATGCGACGCTATGGGTTGTTTGCCACCGAGATGGAGGAACAGCTTTTCGGCATCAGCCATCTGGAGTTGGGCAGCGCCCTGCTCCTCTGGTGGAATCTTCCCCTGGTCATGGTTGACGCCGCGGCAAACCACGGTCAGCCGCTCAACTCCCTGCAAGGGGTGCCGTTATGCGTGGCCATAGCCGACCGTTGTCTTCTCAAGGCCGCCAACGGAGAGGCGATCACCACGGATTTCAATCTGCTCCCCAAGGATTTGCCCGTGGAGCAATGGCTGCAATGGGCCCGTTCCATGACCATGGACACGATCATGCCCATTGCCGCGTGACGCGCGCGTTTGACCGCATCGGCTTTTCATAATCAGCATACAGATTGAGGAACACATTCATGTTGCAGCTCAGTAAGGTTGGCCCCCGGAGTTATTCCGGCGATCTTCTCGTGTATCTGGCGCGTCAGCCGGGCAAGGGTTCTCCTCGCTGCGGCGCCGGACCGGTTGATGAAGCGGTGCGACGCGTGCACGCGCTTGGGGATTTTTCCGGAAAAGAGGGGGAGCATCTGCTGTTGTATCCGGAAAAGGGAAAGCAAGGCGCACCCGTTGCAAAGCGGATCCTGGTTGTCGGTCTGGGCAAGGAGGAGTTGAATCGAGAGTTGTTCCGCAAGGCGGGGGGAACCATCGCCTCCCTGGCCATGAAGAGCAAGGCCAGGGAGCTGTTGCTCGTTGTGCCCGATCTGGCCTGTGACATGCTTGAGATGGTGGAGGGGTTGTCCGAGGGGATTGTGCTGGGCACTTACCGGTTCAAGAAATACAAAACCAAGAAGGATCCCGATGCCTCGGGGGAGGTACTGCGGCAGGCAGCCCTGTATGCCGCGGACGGCAAAGGGGTTGCCAAGGCGCTCAAGCTGGGGGAAATCGCCGCGCAGGCTGCCTGCAAGGCCCGCGACATGGCCAATGAGCCGGCCAATTACTGGGGGCCGGGAAATTTTTCCGAATACGGCAGGCAGTTGGCTGTTGCCCACGGGATGACCTGCACCGTTCTGGATCAACCCCGGATGAAAAAACTGGGCATGGGCGGGATTCTGGGGGTCAACCAGGGCTCGGCCAGATCCCCTGAAATGGTGATCCTTGAGTATGCGGTAAAACCAAGCGCGCCGACCCTGCTGCTGGTCGGCAAGGGCCTCACCTTTGACTCCGGCGGGATCTCGCTCAAGCCCAGTGCCGGGATGGAAGAGATGAAGTACGATATGTGCGGTGGGGCAGCGGTCCTCTGCGCCATGCAGGCGGTTGCCCAAGCGAAGCTCAAGGGGGTGAACCTGGTGGCCATTGTTCCGGCCACGGAAAATCTGCCCGGACCGGCTGCCCTGAAGCCGGGGGACGTGATCACCCAATATGGCGGTAAAACCGTGGAGGTGGTCAACACCGATGCCGAGGGCCGTCTTATCCTGGCCGATGCCCTGGCCTACGGAATCAAGAAATACAAGCCGGACATGGTGATTGACGTTGCCACCCTCACCGGCGCTGTCATTGTCGGTCTTGGCCATCACCGCACCGGTCTGTTGTCCAATGACGATACGTTATGCGACCAGCTGCTTGCCGCGGGGGCGCGAAGCGGCGAACCTCTCTGGCGGCTGCCCCTGGATTCGGAGTACACCAAGCATCTCAAATCCGAGATTGCCGATCTCAGAAACGTCGGGAAAAGGGACGGCGGCACCATTACCGCCGCCGCCTTTCTCAAGGAGTTTGTCGGCAAGACCCCCTGGGCCCATCTGGACATTGCCGGCACCGCCTGGGATTTCACCGAAAAATCCTATATCCCCAAAGGGCCTTCCGGCATAGCGGTACGCACCCTGTTCGATTTTGTCAGAAATTGGCGGGGGTAGGGGACAGGCAAGATCCGTGCGCAATTGGGCAGGCGTGGTGTCCCGCCCTGAAAGGGCAGGGAACCGCGCGCGCCTATCTGGTTGGTGATTGCTGTTTCCGCCCTGCGGAGAGCAGGGGAGGCGGAGGGGTGTCGGCCGTTGCCATGTCCGTGACCTGCTTCATGGCCCGGATATAGACCTCGCAGTTGTCGCATTGCCCAAACTCCTTGCTGCAGGCAGTAGTGGCACGCTGCCAGCAGGGGATGGACCTGTCGATATAGGCTGAGCAATGGTCCCTTTTTTCAGGTGGGCACTTGGTTATTTCCCAGCAGGGGGTGAGTTCGAGCAGCATCTTGATGCCGGGGATGCTGATGCCCTTTTCGTGGATAAGGGTGCGCAGGCAGGTGATCCAGGAAATATCGTTGTTCGAGAAATAGCGCTTGTTGCCCTGCCGGGCTGGTTTTATCAACCCCTCTTCTTCATATATCCGCAAGGTTCGCGGGTGAACGGAAAGAAGTTTCGCCGCAACACTGATCGGGTAAATCGGTTCGCTGTTATCAAGGGCCATGTGCTGCTCCGTGCTTATCCGGTATGAGATAACCCATTCATCTTGAGCAGGGTCAGGAGAAGGCCGCCCATTCGGGCAGGCCTTCTCCAATATAACACTTTTTTTATTTGCCGCGCAGTGTTTTCAGAACCTCGGGGGATGCTTCGTCCTCGGCGAGAATGACATGGCAGGTATCACAGTCCATGGAGATAGTCTCCCCGGACGTGGTCTCATGGCCTTCGTCATGACAGCGGAAACAGCCCGAATCATTCTTGTGGCCAAGGAAATTTCTGTAGGTGTTCCATTCTATCTTCATTTCCGGGAAGACATTTTCCGTATAGGCCGCCTGGATGCCGCTGATGGCCTTGCCTAGAAGCGGCATGTTGTTGTTCACCAGCCTTGGATAATCCCTCCGGTAGCGGGCTCGGATTTCGGTGGCAATGGTGTTTTTGGCTTCTTCCTGGCTGGCGTATGTCCTCGTGATCAATTCCAGCGCGTTTTTCTTTATGTAGGGAAGGGAGACCGGGATATCCCCCTGAACCAGTTTCTGATCCAAGGCTTCATCCGGGGGCAGATAGATATGGGTCGGGCGATTGTGGCAATCGACGCAATCCATGCTTCGGACTTTTCCCGCGGACCCATCGGTGCTTTCCGTCTTCTTTGTGAAAACAACCTCTGTGCCGTCCGGCTTGGAGAGTCTCACCTCGCTGATCTTTTCCCGCGCCGTGTCCGTGTGCGTGTAGGTTATCTTGTTTTCCGGGGCAACATGCCAGTGGATGCCGTGGGCATTGGTCCCCTGGTAGCCGCCCGAGCCGACCTTGAGAAGCAGCACGGTCTGGAGATGGGTGTTTTTTTCGTCGGGCAGGAATTTATCCCTGATGTAGAGCTTGTCGCCTTGGAACAATTCGGGCCGGTGGCATTCCTCGCAGGTTTCCCGGGCCGGACGCAGGCCGTGGATCGGGGTTTGGATGGGCTTGCTGTACGTGTTGAAGGCCACGGCAAAGATTTGCCTTACCCCGGAAATCTTCGATTTGACAAACCACTGGGCGCCTTGGCCGATGTGGCATTCCACGCAGCGGACCCGTGAATGCGGGGAATTCTTGTAGGCGGTGTATTCCGGCGCCATGACCTTGTGGCATAGCTGTCCGCAGAATCCGACGGATTCCGTATAATGATAGCCCGTGTAGGAAATGAGGCCCAGGATGAAAAGGTTGAGCAGGGTAAGGGCGGTGGCAAGGAAAATGAGCTTTCGCACCTTGGCGAACCGGTTCGGGGCGGTGAATTGTTCTTTCAGATACTCATAGGTGAAGATGCCGACCTCTTCCTTGCCTTTGAAGAAAAAGAGGCCGATGAAAACCAGGACCAAGCTCACCATGAAGAGCGGGCCCAGAACCATGTAGATGATAAAACCGAAATATGGATTCTGCACAATCCCCATGAGGTCCAGGACCGATGCGACCAGCAGGATCGGGAAGGTAACGGTGGTCAGGACTGCTCCCATCAGGGAAACCTTGCTGCGTGAAATACCTCTGATAAACGTGTTGATAATGTCTGTGAATTTGACCAAAGCTCATCCTCCTGTTTCGATAATTGTCATGGTTTCACATTCCGTGAAATGCCATTCTTTTATAACCTATAGCAAGATGAGTGCAAATAAAAAAACAAATAATTTTAATGGGTTACGTGTCAGCTAGGGGTGTAAGTATTGCGGGATTAAATGACAGGCAGGATTTGTTGAAACAGGAATGTCCGTTTTTGGGTTGCCCCCAATATCGCAAAAAACACAGGGGAAGGCGCGGAAGGTGTCGGCGTTGTGCGTGTCCGGCTTCAGCGCCGGCGGGACGCTTAAGGAAGATGCGGGCACTGGCTTCCGGTTGGGCAGGTCATGCAATGGCGGATATCTTCCTCGCTGGGTTCCGTTGGTTCCGCAGCCTGTTTTTTTTGGGAGCAATCGAAGATAATTTCCATTTCCTCCCGGTCCAGGGTTTCGGTTTGCAGAAGGGTTTCCGCAAGGTGCGTTAGAAAGGCTTTTTCCTGATGCAGAATGGCGTATGCTCTTTGGTAGCAATCCTCCACCAGTTTTCGCACCTCCATGTCGATATGTCTGGCCGTGGTTTCGCTATGGATCAGCTGGTTTGCCTGGTCCCCGAGAAAACCTTCGTCGGACTTGGCATAGGCCAGGGGGCCGATGACCTCATTCATCCCCCACTGGCAGACCATCTTGGTGGCAATCTGGGTGGCGCGCAACAGATCGTCCTCGGCTCCGGTGGTCTGCTGGTTGAGGCCGATTTTCTCCGCCGCCCTCCCGCCCATGAGAATGGTGATCCTGTCTTGCAGGTATTCCTTGGTATAGGCCTGGCGGTCGATCAGGGTTTGTTGCAGGGTGTGCCCCATGGCTCTCCCCCGGGGGATAATGGTGATCTTCTGGATGGGGTCGGCCCCGGGAAGATGGCGGGTGACAATGGCATGTCCGGCCTCATGGTAGGCCATGGTCCGTCGGTCATCCTTGCTGATCACGAAACCCTTGCGCTCGATGCCGATGAGAATCCGGTCCTTTGCCTCGTTGAAATCCTTCGCCTCGATGGCCTCCTTGTTTTCCCGCGCCGCGATCAGGGCGGCTTCGTTCACCAGGTTGGCCAGTTCCGCGCCGGTAAAGCCGGGGGTGTTTTTGGCAATCTCGGCCAGATCGACACGTTCCGAGATGGTTACGCGTTTGCTGTGCACCTGGATGATATTCAGTCTCCCTTTCACGTCGGGGGGGAGGATGGTGATCTGTCTGTCAAAGCGGCCTGGGCGTCTCAGGGCCGGATCGAGGATGTCCGGACGGTTGGTGGCGGCCAGGACGATGATGGTGTCGTCGCGGCTGAAACCATCCATCTCGACCAGCAGGGCGTTCAGGGTCTGGCCCCGTTCATCCTGGCCGCCCACCGAGCCCGTGGCGTTGCGGTGCGCGCCCACCGCATCGATCTCGTCGATAAAGACGATGCAGGGGGTATTCTTTTTGGCTTCCCGAAAGAGATCCCTCACACGGGAGGCGCCGACCCCCACGAACATCTCCACGAAGTCGGAGCCGCTGAAGCTGTAAAACGGAACCCCGGCCTCGCCGGCAATGGCTTTGGCGAGAAGGGTCTTGCCGGTGCCCGGGGGGCCTTGCAGCAGGACGCCCTTGGGCAGGCTGGCGCCGAGCCTGCTGAATTTTTTTGGTTCCTTGAGGAAATTGACGATCTCCTTGAGTTCCTCCTTTGCCTCCGGGATGCCCGCGACATCATCAAAGGTTACCGGCTTGTTGTTGCCGTCAAAACGAATCACCTTCTTTTTGGCGAATTCCTGTTCTTCCTCGGCCTCCCGCCGCCGCTGGGTTTGCATCAGCATCAGCCCGCCGATCAGGATGATACCGATCGGCAGCGTGATTGTAAGGAGAGTCCAAAATGGCGAGGGATGGTTTTCTTCCGCTGTGATGGCAATCTTTTTTTTGGAAAGTTTGCCCATGAGTTCTCCCACGTCGGGAGAAAAGGTTGAAAACTCGCGACCATAAATATCCGTGAGCGAGATGTTGCCGCCCTTGAGGTGTACTTCGGCGACCTCGTTGTTTTCCAGGCTGGTCAGGAACTCGTTGTATTTCAGGGGCGGGCTGGTGTTTTCCATCTCCCAGAAAAGAGCGGTGGCAAAGCCGATAACCCCGAGTACGGCGATGAGGAAAAACGTGTAGAAAAGTCTGGTCATGGCAATCTCTTTCCGTCTGCGGTGCGCTTGCGCGCGAAGGCGAGGCGTTGTCCTGTTTGCGGGATGTTTTCCCGCTGCATTTCATAGTACTGGAAGGTGTATCCAGCCGCCAATTATAAATGAAAAGCCCGAACGTACGCAGGGTACGCCCGGGCCTGTTTTGGTGTTGCCGTGGTTTTTTAAGCGTTTCCGCACAGGAATTGTCTCCGGGGTGGATGCCGGATGGTATTTGCTGTTATCCTCCGGTTTTCGCTGGTTGCCGACGACGTAAGTGCCATGATATGCCCCTCCTGCCGCAAGCCGGATCTTACCGGGCGATTTTTTGCTCTGTCGTTAGAATATATGTCTTTTGGCGGGGAGGTCAAGTGTAAAAAGATGTGTGTTTTCAGGTTGTTATGTGTAGATTGCAGGTGTAATGATTAGGGAAGTACATTGTTTCCGGTAATCATGACAACCAGGGATGGCAAGAGTTGGATCAGGCAGGGAGGGGAAGGCACGGGGGGAGCCCGTGCCTTGTGGTGGCGGGCTTATTTCATGGGAGCGTGCGGCATGTTCATCTGCATGTGCATTCCGCCCATGAGCGACTTGATGGTGGCCATGCTGATGTTCGCATAGGGTTCGATGGTTCCGCCGTTTGCCTTCTGGAACTCTTCCGCCGCGGCGCGGGTGGCAAAGGGGATCAGCTCCTTGCCCATGGGGCCCAGTTCCTTGCTGTCGATCACATAATGGGCTGTTTTGCCGTCGATCCAGGAGCCGGTCTTAAAGTCCTTCACCCACACCGCCGCCACCTGCTCTGCTTTGCGTTCGGGTGCGAACTTCTGCATGTTGAGGAGAAAACGGAACATGCATTTGCTGCCGTCAAAGGCGGCCACGGTTCCATCCGTGAAGATGACCTGGGTCTGCCATTGAGGGTAGCGGTGCGGAAACATGCCGCAGGCCGCGCAGCTCATTTTTTCGGTGATCGGCTGTGGTTGCTGGCCCGCGGCGATGGCCAGGCCGCAGGTCAGCAGCATTGTTGTGCACAAGAGCGCGAGAATAAGCCGTTTTCCGTGGTTGCTGCCGGTCGGTGTGATGCGCATGGGTGTGTCTCCGTGTAAAGTTTGCCGTGATTATTTGCTGGGAGGATATTTTTGCAATTTTCGTTGCAGGGTTCTTCTGTGCAGGTCGAGCTTTTTGGCGGCCAGGGAGATGTTGCCGTCGCAGTCGGTGAGCACGCGATTGATGTGCTCCCACTCGGCCCGGGCCAGGGAAGGGGCGGAAAACTCATCTTGGCCCACCTCCAGGGCAAGTTCTGGGTTTCTGGCAAAGGCGCCGAGAATATCATCCACATCCGCCGGTTTCGGCAGGTAGTAGAGTGCTCCCAACCGGACCGCCTCGGTGGCCGTGGCGATGCTGCCGTACCCGGTGAGCACGACAATCTGCATCTCCGGGTTGCGCTCCTTGGCGGCGGCAATGAGTTCCAGCCCCGATCTGCCGGGCATTTTCAGATCAAACACCCCCAGATCCGGATTCTGTTCGCCGATCACCCGTAATGCCTCGTCGAAACCTCCGGCCGTGAAAACCGTGAATCCCCGTTGGCTGAAGGCTTTTGCCAACCGCTCCCGAAACAACTCCTCATCGTCAACCAGAATAATCTTTTTATCCATGAAATTCCTCCGGCGTACCGGCCGTGATCTGTTGCAGAGCAAAGAAAAGTGTCACCTTCGAGCCCTTGCCCGGCTCGGAAATCAGGGACAGTCCTCCGCCAAACCTTTCGGCTATTGACTTGGCAAGAAAAAGACCAAGTCCAAGCCCCTTGCCTGGCTCCTTGGTGGTGAAAAACGGTTCCGTCGCCCTGGCGGCAATGTCCGGGTTCATGCCGGAGCCGTTGTCCGTGACTTCAATATAGAACCGGGTTGCGTCGTGCCGGCATTCCACCAAAACAGGCGTGCTCGGGGCGGCATCAAGACCATTCTTGATAAGGCCCCGGACAATGCGGCGCAAGGTGCGCAGCGGCATCCTGACCAACAGCCCGCCCGTGCGGTTGGTATAGTGTACCTGATTTTTGAGTGAACCAGGAAAGGAATTGAGGAGATTTTCCATGAGTTCGTCCATGGAGAAATCGGTGAATGCCTCCCCCATCTGGTCTCCGGCATCGGCGGCCAGGTGGAAGAGGATATCCTTGCACCGTGTCACCTGATCGCGGATCAGGGTGAGATCGGCAAGCAGTTCCGCAAGGTCGGCCCCGTTGTTTTTTTTCAGGGCATGGAGCATCTCGCCCGCGGCCAGGGCAATGGTTGACAGCGGGGTGGAAAATTCATGGGCTGCTCCGGCGGCCAGGGTGGCGAGGGAGGCCATGCGTTCGCTTTTTGTTTTTTCCTCCTGCAGGTCCGCCAGGGTTTTCTGGTGCCTGGCCAGGGCCCGCTGGATCCGGCTGACAAAGAAAACAATGAAAAACGCGGTCACGGCAAAGGCGACCCACATGCCCTGGAGATGGATCTTCAAGGGGTCGCTCAGGGGGGCCAGCATTGCCGGTTCCGGATGGCAGGACTGGGTCGTGCTTCCTTGGGCCGGAAGAAAGAACAGGGTGGCATAGCAGCCGGTGGTGAAAGCGGCCAGGCTCCATGACCATCGCGGCGGCATGAGGATGGCCCCCAGGGTGATATGCACCAGGTAGAGGAAGGTGAACGGGTTCATGGGGCCGCCGGAGTAGTACAGAAGCATGCTTAAAAGAGCGGTGTCCAGGAACATGGCCAGGATGAAAAGCCGGTCGGCCATGGGTGTTTCTTTTCTTTTCAGAAAACCGAACAGGAGGTTGGTGATGATTTCAAAGACGAGGATGCCGGAAATAATCCAATAGGGGAGACTGATTTCAAGAAAGAAGAGAGCGATCAGCACCAAAAGAACCTGGGCCGCCACCGCGCCCCAACGCAGATGCAGCAGCCAGGCCAAGGCGATTCTGGCCGAGGCGGAATTTTCCTCGCCTCCGCTGAAAGTGTTATGCTGAACGGTAGGATGCACGGAATAGCCTCTTTTCTTGCGGGAAACAGCGTGGGCATGATGTGTTTCGGCCGGCGGGCCGTCTTCTGCCGGGAAGCGACCCATGCTGCATACCATTATTTGCCAAGGAGTTGAAGTGCTTCCTTTTGCCCTGCTCAAACTGCGACAATTTGCCGCATTTGCAACGGGGGGGCCTTGTGTTATAGCCACTCAGTTGTTTTATTTTCCTATAAACGCCAATTGACCGGAATCTTCTTTGTGCGGTTGGCTGCTTTTCGATATGATGACACATCATCCGGTGAGCGTATTTTTTAAACGATATTTTCCTGCCTTTCAAGTGAGACCATGACCCAATCCACCTCGATCAGCATGGCGGAGATCTACCGCTTTCTCGCTCAGTCCATGCGATATCCCAGTTCCGAGTGGATGCAGGATGATTATTTTTCCGTACTTGATACCTTTCTTGCCGAGCTTGGCTGGAATGCCGAGGCGCAATCCCTCCGGCAGTCAATCTCCAGAGACGCCGACTGGCTTGAGCCCCTCCAGGTGGAACATACCAGGCTGTTTGTCAATGCCATTCCCTCCGTGATCGCTCCCCCCTATGGGTCTGTCTACCTCAGCGCCGACGGCATGCTGTACGGCCCCAGTGCCGAAAAGGCCAAGGCCTTTTACCGGGAGCAAGGGTTCGATCTGGCGGGTGAGGCCGATATCCCTGATCATATCACCTTTGAGCTTGAATTCCTGGCGCTTCTCGCCGAGGAAGGCAAGGAGAAGGAAGAAGAACTCTTTCTGCAAAAGCATTTCAGACCATGGTTCCCCAAATTCCAGGCACGGGTTTTACAAGAGGGTCGTCACCCTTTTTATGGAGTTCTAGTTAATCTCATTGATTTTTTTACAAGGGAGGAAATGTGAAATGGCTTTGAATCTGACGAGACGTAAATTTCTCCAGACCGCATCCCTTGCGGCAGCCACGGCAGCGATGTCCGGCTGTTTTGCCGACAGGGCGAATGCGAGTACCCCGTTTGTCAAGAAACCATTTACCGCACCGGGCAGCTTTGCCGACACCAAGACCGCTGTAGGCGGCGTCTGCGAAATGTGCTTCTGGCGCTGTCAGCTGGTGGGCAAGATCCGCGACGGCAAGCTGGTGAAGCTTGAGGGCAACCCCAAGAGCATCGACAACGGCGCGAGCATCTGCGCCCGCGGCAACGCCGGCGTCAAGCTGTTGTACGATCCGGACCGTCTGAAATTCCCCATGAAAAACGTTGGCAAGCGCGGCGCCCCCCAGTGGAAGCGGATTACCTGGGATGAGGCTCTGGACGAGTGCGCGGCCAAGCTCAAGGGCGTGGTCGACAAGTACGGCCCCCACGGCATCGCCATGTTCCCCCACGGCTCCTCGGCAACCTACCCGATGGGTTTTTTCGAGAAAGTCGTCGGTACCCCGAATATCTCCGAGGCCTCCTTCTTCCAGTGTCGCGGCATCCGCGACATGGCCTATGTCGCCACCCTGGACACCCCTCCGGACGAGAACGTCGACATGGCCAATGCCAAGGCGATCCTGCTTCTCGGCGGCCATTTCGGTGAGAACGTCCATGTCTCCCATGTAAAGCGTTACCTCAAGGGCCTTGAGAACGGCGCCAAGCTGATCGTTGTCGATCCCCGCTTCTCCGCCTCCGCTGCCAAGGCGGACATCTGGGTCAAGATCAAGCCCGGCACCGATACCGCCTTCCTGCTGGCGGTCATGAACCACCTGATCAAGACCGGCAAGTACAATAAGGCCTATGTGGAGGCCAACGGCGTCGGCTTTGACAAGTTCAGCGCCGGCATCGCCCATGCCACCCTGGAATGGGCCGCCAAGACCTGTGACGTTCCTGCCAAGCAGATCAAGGAAGTGGCCGAGCTGTTGGCTGCCAACGCTCCCAATGTCTCCATCCACCCGGGCCGCCACGTGAGCTGGTACGGCAACGATTTTCAGCGCGAGCGTTCCCTTGCCTGCCTCACCGGCCTGTTGGGCGCCATCGGCGTCAAGGGCGGTTTCGTTAAGGGCAAGGGCCCCAAGGTCGGCAAGGCCGGCGGCTGGCCCAAGATCAACGAGGAACATGCCGAGGCGCATGCCTTGCACAAGATGGCCAAGAAGCATCCGTTTTCGCCTCCCGGCACCCCGACTGATTTGATCCGCGAGGCTGCCATCACCGGCAAGCCCTATGCGATCAAGGGATTTGTCGCCTGGGGCCAGAACCCCATCCAGACCATTCCCGATCAGGAGATGACCAACAAGATGCTGCAGCAGATGGATTTTATCATGGTCTGCGACATCATGCCCACCGATATCACCATGTACGCCGACATCCTGTTGCCGGAATCCTCTTATCTGGAACGGTACGACATGATCAAGCCCGGCACCCAGTGGGATCTGTCCGGCAAGCAGGAGCAGTACATCTCCGCCCGTATGCCCCTGGTTTCCGTAACCGCCGCGGACCACGAGCGCAAGGATCCCGTCTGGATCACCAACGAGATTGCCAAGCGCATGGGCCTTGAAAAGCATATTCCGGTTCAGAGCATGGAAGAGAAAACCGACAAGGCTCTTGCCGGCGCCAATCTTTCCATCGAGCAGCTGGTCAAGGAAGGCGGCATCCATGTGCAGCCCGGCGCTGATCCCTACGGCAGCGTGCTCAAGGTGAATTTCTTCAGCCAGGAAGTCGCTGACGCGGGCTTCCCCGGCGTTCCCACCTACATTCCGGTTCCCGAGACACCCAAGGGCTACGCCCGTCTGGTGTATGGCCGGGCTCCGGTTCATACCTTCAACCGTTCCCAGAACAATGCCTGGTTGGTCAACGAGATGCCGGAAAATCCGGTGTGGCTCAATGACGAATCCGCCAAGAAGATGGGACTGAAAGACGGCGACCGCATCGAGCTGGTCAACCAGGATGGCGTCAAATCCAGGACCACCACCGTTGTCAAGGTTACCCCCGGTATCCGCAAGGATACGGTGTACATGGCCCACGGCTACGGCACCATGAACCCGGCCATGACCGTCGGCGTCGGCAAGGGTATCGACGACCAGAGCCTGATCACCAAGCGGGCTGTTGATCCCGAAACCGGCGCGCACGGCATGCGGAACAACTTCGTCAAGTTCATCAAGAATGGCAAGGTACTGAATATTCCCGCCTGAAAATGAGTAATTTGGCGAGATGATACCGCAGGGAAATTAACCAATTCGATTTATGGAGGTATGCCGTGAGTCAATACGGAATGATTATAGATCTTGAGAAATGTGTGGGCTGCCATGCCTGCGCCATCGCCTGCCGGGCCGAGTGGGAGGTTCCCACGGGCAAGGATTCGGCGGAACGGGAACGGCGGAGAAACTGGGTAAAACGCCTCGGCCCCAGCAAGACCCCCCAGGGCTTGGCGTCCACCTATTATCCCGGCCTGTGCAACCACTGCGACAAGCCTGCTTGCGTTACGGTCTGCCCGGCGGACAAGGTAGAGGCCACCTTTACCGATCCGAAGAGCGGAGCCACCAAGAAGATGGAAGTGGCCGCCACCTGGAAGGATCCCTTCAACGGCACGGTGCAGATCGACAAGGAACGTTGCCTCGGTTGCGGCGCCTGCGCCGATGCCTGCCCGTACAGCGCTCGTTACGTGAACGAGGAAGAGGGCGATCCCAAGGCAGATAAATGCACCTTCTGCGTAGAGCGCGTTGCGGCCGGGCTTGAGCCTGCCTGCGTGCAGACCTGCTTGGCCCGGGCCCGGATATTCGGCGATCTCTCCGATCCCAATTCCGAGGTTTCCCAGTATGTGAAAAAAGGCGCAGTCAAACTGGAAAGCGCCAAGGTGAAGATCGGTCCCAATGTCCGTTACTACGGCAACAAAAAGGACATGCACCTGCTGACCACCACCTCAACCCCGCAGGCCATGCCGCAGGCCAATCTGCGCCGGACCATCATGGCTCAGATGTTGAAGCCGGCCATGGATCAGGCCAAGAATCTCGGCATGCTTGGTCTGGCTGGGGCGGTGATTGTGAAAGGCTTGAGCGAGGACGAGAAGGAATAACTCGTACCGCGTTTTTCTTGGTTACGAAAAGCCCCCGGTGCCGAAAGGTGCCGGGGGCTTTTTTTGTGCGGTCCGTAGGCGAGAAACTCACTTTTCAAGACCTGACCTTGAGTGTTCCCGTGGGAAAAGACCTTTTATGGCCATAAAAAGGCAAATTAAGGGCTGATATAACCAGTATTTTCTCTCTTTCTGAAGTTAGATTAAGCTGTTAGCTTGGCCCGACCCCGCCTCATCCCCGCCAATATAAGATGTCCCCTTAGCCCCTCCCAAGACGAAGCACTAACCAAAATAGCGAATCAGCCCCCATCCGACAGCCATAAAAAATGCGGCAACTACAACTAATGAAAGAGTAAGAGGTATTTTATCCCTAAAAAAATCAAATTGTTTTTGTTCAGCTATCCAATCTATCTGATGTTGCCAAAAAAACTTATAATGCGCATACCAATCGCTGAATAATATCTGCTTGCTAATACAGTTTTTATAGTATTCAGATTCAATGGTTTTAAGTTGTTGTTCGTATTCTGACAAATTATTTTCATCTGCAACTTTTGCATCTGAATATAATTTTCGTAGTTCATTAAAAAGTTTAGTCAAAATAACACCAACTTTTTCGTAATCATTCTTTTTCTCTTCATAAAGAGAAATATAAATTCCAACAATTCCAAAGACAGTAATCGTGGCAGCCAAAAACTTAGAGGAAAGATCGTCAATCACTAAAGCGTAAATTCCAAACGATATTGAAACAAAATTTATTATTCCTGGCACTTTGTTGACCATATCATATGTCGCAAAATGTTTTTTTGCGCCATATCCAACATTGTATGCCGTCTCAGTAATATGCATCAGAAAATCATCTTTTTTCATATTTAACCTGTTTGGATTGGAACATGAATACGATCTCTTGCCACTACAACGCCGTCTTTAACAGCATAGCATTCAACGATATGATCGCCTTGGAATTTAGTATTCTCCTCTTTCCGTTTTAAGCCAGAATCAAGGAGAATCTCCCCACGGATCTCATTTCTTCTTTTAGCCTCATCCCCACGGTTTAAGACTTTCCAGTAAATATTGTGGTTACCGGGCACATCATTTTCTTTTACCCAGAATTTTAATTTCTTCTTCGGCAAAAGGCGCAAGCGTTTCCGCAATAGTTCAGATAACAAATATTGTCTAAAACCATCCTGCAACACTTCACAATCAATTTTTAGGTTATATCGAATATCGATAGGATACATATCTTCAATAAACTGTTCCGTATCATCCCAAAACCGTGCTGCATTGCTAGCTAGAGACTCCTGGGCTGTTGTTGGTTTAGCCGGGAACGGCCTTCCGTAAACTTTTTTCCATTTATCATGGACGCCATCAGTCCCTTCCGCCTCAATCGCCTTTAAGCAAAGATCGTAAGCTTTTTTTGCTTTACTTTGGAATCTCTTTTTAACTTTAACTCGTTGCCCACTACCTAAGGCTGCGTAGTAATCTTGATCCGATTGGTCAGCTAAGTACTGATAAAAATCTCGGCTCATCCGGTCATAGTAAAGGAAACTTGTGTCGTTGTACTCAGTTGTTGATCTAAGAAAATTGTGAGCCAATGTGTCAATAAGTAGCCCTCCCATATTAAGACCATGCTTGTTCTTCCAAGCTCTTGCCATCTTGCAAAGACGACGAAGGTTCTTGTTCTTTTGGGCATCGAACTCTTTCATTGCCTCCATTTCTTCACGGGGCTTGGTTATTTTCCAGCTTCCACCGTTATATGTATCGGGGTATTTAAAGCTTCTGTCTTCCAGTTCAAACACGGGCTGAACTTCAACATGAAAATTCGTATAAAGAACTCTTACGACAAGTCGATCGATTGTGACATTTGTGTTTGGATATCTTTCTTTAATCGCATCTCTTGTATCGGTTAAAAGTTGCGATTGCTTGCCATCTTTGTAGCCGTTCCACTTCCCAGAGGGCATGATGTATAGCATGTCTAAATCAGAAATACCCTTAATAGCAGACCATCGACCATAGGAGCCAACCTGCAAACTATTTGCTGTTTTTGACTCTGTTTCTCTGAATTTTTTATTCAGGCAACCTGTGATTTCCTCATATCGGAGAGTAATTTGAGTAGCGTTATCGATGGCCAAATTATCGAGGAACTCTTTAAACATTTCTGACTTGGTCAATTTTAATATCCTCTTGCGATATATTCCCCAAATTGAATTCACTGCGGGACGGGGCGAAAATGGAGACGGAGCCCGATATTTTGCGATCAATTTTGATTTCTTTTCTTAGCTCACACAGGGGAAACCCGGGCTCCGCCCCCATTTTTCGTTGATGCTCCTTCTAGGAACCTGGCTCCGGCCTTTTTATTCAATTTGTTGTACAAAAACTTGCTCTGGAACAATGACTATATCCCCTGGTTTTTTTGACGGGTGCTTTCTGGAGGTAAACGAGGGAATTTCGTCGCCCATTTTTAATGCGTTCTGCTTGGCTTCCGTAATGTTAATTGCGTCTGTTTCCGCAAGATAAACGAACTGCTTCGATCCCATGATTGTATTGCCTATATGGTCCCGTAACGCCAAATCTGTGTAGGGGATTACTACCCGAAAATGGGAAATTTTGGGTTTTCCTTCCGGGTTCAGGGTGGCATGCTTGTCTTTATAGATAACCTCAAAATACCAAGTTGTTACAACAATCGCAGTCACAAGGATGAAAATATTTGCTGCAAAAACAGTCCGTTCTGAAAATTTGCTCTCCATGCTGTCTATCTGGACTGTGGCCATTAGAAAAATCATGTAAATGATTAAGATAAACGGAGTGTCGGTTTGTAAATCGGCTAATAGCAAGACCACTAAGCCTGATGCTGTATAGGCAATTTCCAAGCCAACATGAAAAACACTCATTCTTTCCTGTTTTGTTAATCGTTTTATGTCGGGATTTGCAGGATTGGATTTTTTTTTGATTTGAAAATATCTTACGATCACAACAAGAGCGTACAGTGCAAGATAGTATCGTTCGCTTGGAGAACTTAAAAAAGTCATGTTTTTTCCTTATCTGTTAAGATGGTTAGTTTGCAAGGATCAGTTGACTGAGATTTTTTATTTTTGAGTCACCCTTTCCCGCAGCGGATAGATTAACTGGGGACGGAATTCGGTTTTTGAGGTCGATTCCAACCCATCCTTGAGACTTTCTTTTCCCTTGCCTCACTTTGTCAGTTGACACACTGATAGTTCTGGTCACAATCCATCCTGATACCTGACAAAGTAGTTACCAGAATGCCAACCCACAATCAACCCCATAAAAATACGGGTCTTTTACGAGGGTTGGGCAGGGCGGCAGCGGGGGCAGCCAACACGCCCCTGCCCGTCCTGTTTGACAAAATTCTCCGGGAAGACAGGAGTTCCGGGGACAGGATATTCATCTCCCGATAAGCTGGGAGACCGACGACTTTCAAGTATGGAGCATGCAAAAGGCGCGTTCGTAATTTGTTATATTTGTCTTGTTTTAATGTTATAAAATGTTATAAAAAATTATAAATGAAATCAAATGGCATAATCGGGCTCGCAAGCAGATGAAGTTGATCCCGATAGAATACCGGGAGGCCATTCACGAACGGGTAGATGTGCTGGTTGATTTCCCGGCAATCGTCGGCATTGATGTTAAGGAGTTGCGCGGTCATCAGTATCAATATCGGCTGCGGGTTGGCCGTTATCGGGTACTGTTTGACCATGATTCCGGGATAAAGGTTGTATCCATTCAGGAGGTGAAAAAGAGAGATGAGCGCACATAC
>Ga0172380_10001769_pt1 | contig 36608 bp, 28 predicted proteins | sample Leawe162metaG_FD_119747 | JGI IMG/M metagenome (GOLD analysis project Ga0172380, IMG submission 119747) | Leachate microbial communities from a municipal landfill in Southern Ontario, Canada - Leachate well 162 metaG | ecosystem: Engineered > Solid waste > Landfill > Unclassified | place...
CCGTACCGTCGGTGCAGGTGTTGTTGCTTCAATCATTGAATAAATACGAATTCAGATGAACGTATGTGGGCATGACAACTGTCAGTGTCTGCTGATTTCATACAAAAGGAAGCACATTTATGAGAGATATCATCACACTTGGATGCACTGAGTGCAAACAGAGAAACTACACAACAACTAAAAACAAGAAAACGACTCCGGGCAAACTTGAATTCAGTAAGTATTGCCGCTTCTGTCGCAAGCACACTCCTCATAAGGAAACAAAGTAGCTCAAGGGATTGTTGTACAGTACAGGCCAGTAGCTCTAACTGGTAGAGCGCCGGTCTCCAAAACCGGATGTTGGGGGTTCGAATCCCTCCTGGCCTGCCACAATTCATTCATGTCCCTTTATGGAGATGGTAAACAGCTTACGAGAATAATCGGCAGTTCATAGTTAAATTGCCAGGAGCTATAGCGTGCAAAAAGTCACCGCTTTTTTTGAATCAGTAAAGCTTGAACTTGAAAAAGTCACATGGCCAACACGCAAAGAGACCATTGCAACAACTGGTGTTGTTATCGTTATTGTTGTGCTGATTTCATTCTATCTTGGTGCGTGTGATCTTGTTCTGGCCAAGCTGTTGCGTCTGATACTAGGATAAAGGGTCCAGATATGTCCATGAAATGGTACGGTGTACATACATATTCAAGCTTCGAAAACAAGGTACGCCTGAATTTACTTGAAACTATCAAAAACGAGGGAATGGAGAGCTTCTTCGAGGAAATCCTTATACCTTGTGAAACGGTTGTTGAATTAAAAAAGGGTGAAAAGAAGACTTCCTCAAGAAAGTTTTTTCCAGGTTACATTCTGGTCAAAATGGAGTTGACTGACGAAACGTGGCATCTTGTCAAGGAAACCGCCAAGGTTACCGGTTTTGTCGGCGGAAATACTCCCTTCCCTATTGCAGACGAGGAAGTTAATAAAATTACCCGCCGAATGGAAGAGGGAGCTGAAAAACCACGCCCCAAAGTTTTGTTCGAAGTGGGTGAAACGGTACGTGTTGTTGATGGTCCGTTTCTTAATTTTTCCGGGGTTGTTGAAGATGTCAAACCTGACAAGGGCAAACTGCGCGTAACCGTAACAATTTTCGGCCGTGCGACACCTGTCGAGCTCGAATTCATGCAGGTCGAAAAGAACTAGTTACTCTCATTCAGTCATTCAGTAGTGAATGACAGGCATACGCTGTATATAAAGGAGCACTTTTATGGCAAAGAAGATAACCGGCTACATCAAATTACAGGTACCAGCGGGCAAGGCAAACCCCTCGCCTCCAATCGGACCTGCCCTCGGTCAGCATGGCGTCAACATCATGGAATTCTGCAAGGCTTTCAATGCAAAGACGCAGGCCGACGAAGGTACGATTACTCCCGTTGTAATCACGGTGTATGCTGACAGATCGTTCACATTTATTACCAAGACACCACCGGTTCCGGTTCTAATCAAGAAAGCTCTCGATCTCAAAAGCGGTTCTGCAGTTCCAAACAAAACCAAAGTTGGTAAACTGACCAAAGCCCAGGTTGAAGAGATTGCCAAAAAGAAGATGCCTGATCTCAATGCCGCTTCACTTGAAGCAGCAATGAGGACAGTTGAAGGTACTGCCCGCTCAATGGGCGTTGATATCGCCTAGCTGTAACACTATCTATTAATCAAGATCCCTAGAGAGGTTGTATCATGTCAAAAAGCGCAAAGAAACATTCTGAAGCAATGTCTAAAATAGACAGAAACAAGGTTTATCAACTTGGGACTGCCGTTGACGTTGTGAAACAGACCGCTTATGCAAAATTTGATGAGACTGTCGATGTCGCTGTTAAATTGGGCGTTGATCCCCGCCATGCTGACCAGATGGTTCGCGGTGCGGTTGTTCTCCCTAACGGGCTCGGTAAAAACGTCCGTGTTCTTGTTTTTGCAAAAGGCGAAAAAGAAAAAGAAGCCCTTGATGCCGGAGCTGATTATGTCGGTGCGGATGATCTTGTTACCAAGATTCAGGGTGGTTGGTTTGATTTTGATACTGCCATTGCTACTCCTGACATGATGGGCGTTGTCGGCAAAATCGGCAAACTGCTCGGACCTCGTGGTCTCATGCCAAACCCGAAGGTTGGCACAGTGACCTTCGAAGTAGGCAAGGCTGTTAAGGAATCAAAAGCCGGTAAAGTTGAATTCCGTGTTGAAAAAGCAGGGATTATTCATGCTCCCGTCGGCAAGGTTTCATTTGATGCCGAAATGCTTAAAGGGAATTTACTTGCTCTTGTCGAAGCACTGGTCAAGGCGAAACCATCGGCCGCCAAAGGCACCTACATCAAGAAGATCTCCCTCTCCTCTACAATGGGAGCCGGCATCAACCTTGATATAGCCGATGTAACCGCCCAGATATAACTCATAGAATTTTGCCAAAGTCAATGACAGCAGGCGCGTATTTATGCGCTTAATCCGGACTGCCGGACCTGCCGAGACTTGGGTACCGCAAATTATTTGCGTTTCCTGACTTTGGCCGAGGCTCTGCCTCATATACCAAAAGAAAGGAGGAAGTCGCTTGAACAAGAACAGCAAACAAGAACTCGTCACCGAGATGCATGAGCGGCTGACACGCGCCAAGGCTGTTTTTCTCGCAGATTTTCGCGGGATGAATGTAGGACAGGCCACAACGCTCCGAAATGAGCTTAGGGCCGCGTCAGTCGAGTACAAAGTATTTAAAAACACTTTGTTTGATCTGGCTGCCAAAGGTACTGATATTGAGTGCCTCAGCCCGTTCCTCGCAGGCCCGACCGCCGTTGCCATCAGCTATGATGATCCTGCAAGTGCTGCAAAAGTACTGAACAAGTTTGCAAAAGATCCGCAAGGAAAGTTCGTACTGAAAGCCGGTGCTCTCAGCGGTAAACTGCTTGACGTCAAGCAGATCCAGGCTTTGGCAGACCTTCCCTCGCGTGAGGTCCTCATCGCCAAGATGCTCGGCTCCATGCAGGCCCCTGCAACCAACTTTGTTGGTGTACTTGCCGCACTCCCCGGTTCGCTTGTGCGCGTACTGGACGCAATCCGTGTACAAAAAACTGCAAACTAACCTGTACCTAATTTACTCATAACAAAATCATATTCGGAGGATTTACCAAATGGCTATCACTAAAGAAGACGTAATCAGCTTTATCGAAAAAATGACTGTTCTTGACCTTGCTGAACTCGTTAAGGAATTGGAAGAAAAGTTTGGCGTTTCTGCCGCTGCACCGGTTGCTGTTGCTGCTGTTGCCGGTCCTGCTGTTGCTGAAGCTGCTGAAGAGCAGACTGAATTTGACGTTATTCTGAAAGCTGCCGGCGCTAACAAAATCAACGTTATTAAAGTTGTCCGCGCACTGACCAGCCTGGGCCTGAAAGAAGCCAAAGACGTTGTTGACGGAGCTCCTGGCACAGTTAAAACTGGTGTTTCCAAGGCTGAAGCTGAAGAAGCTGTTAAGCAGCTTGTAGAAGCAGGCGCAGAAGCAGCTATCAAATAGCACCCAAAATTGTTGTTTTTATGAGAGCCAAGGTCGCCCGGAGCGGCCTTGGCTTGTGCTGTTTAGGCACGCTTCAATCGCCACATACTTCTGATATTCCAGCAAGTTATATCAATACATCTGGATCCAGTCACGATACCCGCCAAAGGAGAAGCCATGGCTTATTCTATTGCCAATAATCACCTCTTGCGTAAAAACTTTGCCAAGATAAAGAACATAATTGAAATCCCCAATCTGATTGACATTCAGAAAGATTCCTATCGACGTTTTCTACAACAGGAAGTATCAGCTGAATCACGTTTGAATACCGGGCTCGAAGCCGTATTCAGGAGTGTTTTTCCGATCAAGGATTTCAGTGAAAGTGCATCTCTGGAATATGTGTCGTACGCGCTTAACAAGCCTAAGTATGATGTCGATGAATGTCATCAACGCGGCATGACGTACGCTGCTCCGATGAAGGTAAAAGTCCGTCTTGTAATCTGGGATGCCGGTAAAGATTCCACTGTCAAGGCAATAAAAGATATTAAAGAGCAAGAAGTTTACTTTGGCGAAATCCCTCTGATGACTGATAATGGAACATTTATCATCAACGGGACTGAACGGGTAATTGTAAGCCAGTTGCACCGTTCACCAGGTGTCTTTTTTGACCACGACAAAGGCAAAACTCATTCAAGCGGCAAGGTACTCTACTCTGCCCGCGTAATTCCCTATCGCGGTTCATGGCTGGATTTTGAGTTCGACCACAAAGATATCCTGTACGTTCGAATTGACCGTCGCAGAAAAATGCCTGCAACAGTACTGCTAAAAGCTTTGGGCTATTCAGTCGAACAGCTTCTTAACTACTATTACAAGAGCGAAGAAATTTTCATCGAGTCTGATTCAATTACCAAAAGTATTGAGCCGGAACTTTTGACGCTGCAAAAGACTATTATTGACGTAACTGATCCTGTTAACGGTGAAGTTCTTGTCAAGGCAAACCGGAAGTACACCAAATCTTCTATCAAAAAAATGCAGGAGCGCGGCATTAAGTCAGTGCCTGCATCAATTGAAGATATCCTTGGTCGTTATGCATCATCTGACATAGTAGATCCGACCACCGGCGAAATTATTCTTGAATGTAATGATGAGATCACCCTTGATCGCTTTAATGAGATAAAGGCTCGCGGTGTAAGGAGCTTTAAAGCGCTTTACATTGACAACCTGCATATTACTTCGTCTTTCCGCGATACGCTGCTTATTGATAAAATCAGCTCCAGCGACGAGGGTCTGATTGAAATATATCGTCGTCTCCGCCCGGGAGACCCCCCCACATTAAAAAGTTCCTTGGCTCTCTTTGACAACCTGTTTTTCAACCCCGAGCGTTATGATCTTTCAGCGGTAGGACGACTTAAGCTGAACTATAAACTCGGTCTTAAGGTGTGGCAAGACTGCATGGTATTGAACGCACCATGCATGTTGAGCAGCGAAGATGTCGCCAGTTTTGAATCTCTTATAGCCCGCTTGGCAGGGTCAAACGATCCTTTCTCACAGTATCTGATGATGAAACTTCCGTCTGACCTTGCTAAAACTCTCAAAAAAGTGGAGCCAGGGCAGTCTGTCTCTGACAAGCTCAGGGATCAGTTACTTCACGAACTCAACAATATTATTCGCGACAATGATTTTTTTCAGAAAGAGCTGTTTGCAACATTCGGACTTTCAAAGGCAACAATAAAACTGACCGAAGCAATTGAACAGGGTGGTTTTGATGAAAATCGCAGACTAATTGAAACTCTGCGCCGTAACAGGATGATTTTTGAAGATTTGTATAGTTCTGATATAAGAATTGCCGTTAAAAACGACATTCTTGAGATTGTTAGATACCTTATCGAACTTAAGAATGGACGCGGCACCATTGATGATATCGATCATCTGGGCAATCGCCGTGTTCGCGCCGTTGGCGAACTGCTGGAGAATCAGTACCGCATTGGCCTTGTCCGCATGGAAAGAGCCATCAAAGAGCGTATGAGTCTTCAGGAAGTCGAAAACCTCATGCCTCACGACCTGATCAATTCCAAACCTGTTTCGGCAGTGGTAAAGGAATTCTTCGGTTCTTCACAGCTGTCCCAGTTTATGGATCAGACAAACCCGCTTTCCGAGGTTACCCACAAGCGTCGTCTTTCGGCACTGGGACCAGGCGGTCTGACCCGTGAGCGCGCCGGCTTTGAGGTTCGTGACGTTCATCCGACCCACTACGGCCGTGTCTGCCCGATTGAAACCCCTGAGGGGCCGAACATCGGTCTTATCGCTTCCTTGTCAACATATGCACGGATCAACGATCATGGTTTTGTTGAGACTCCGTTCCGCATCGTCCAGGAAGGCAAAGTAACCAATGAAGTCCGCTACTTCTCTGCACTTGAAGAGGAAGGGCATGCAATTGCGCAGGCAAACGCGGAGCTTGACGCTGACGGCCGTTTTGTCAACGACTATAACTCTGCCCGTAAGAGCGGCGAATTCATCCTGGTTCATCGTGATGAGATTGCACTGATGGACGTTGCTCCAATCCAGTTGGTATCGGTAGCTGCTGCTCTGATTCCATTCCTGGAAAACGACGACGCCAACCGTGCCTTGATGGGATCAAACATGCAGCGCCAGGCTGTTCCGCTGCTCCGCGCCGACTCCCCACTGGTCGGTACCGGTATGGAACGCATCGTTGCCCGCGATTCCGGAGTATCAATCATCGCCCGTCATAACGGCGAAGTTGAGTCTGTTGATGCCGCACGTATTGTCGTCAAAATCGATGAAAATGAAATCGATGAAAACGGCACCGGCGTTGACATTTATAACCTGATCAAGTTTGCCCGCTCCAACCAGAACACCTGTATCAACAACAAGCCGGTGGTCAAAGTTGGCGACAAGGTAAAACGCGGCGCCGTAATCGCCGATGGGCCTTCAACCGACATGGGCGAACTGGCTCTTGGTCAGAATATTGTCGTGGCTTTCATGCCGTGGGGCGGATACAACTACGAGGACTCGATCCTCATCTCTGAAAAACTTATCAAGGATGACCGCTATACATCCATCCACATCGAGGAATTCGAGTGTGTTGCCCGCGATACAAAACTTGGCAAGGAAGAGATTACTTCCGACATTCCGAACCTTGGAGAGGAAACGCTCAAGGATCTTGACGAATCAGGCATTATCCGTATTGGCGCTGAAGTAAAACCTGGAGACATTCTGGTTGGCAAGATCACGCCAAAAGGAGAGACCCAGCTTTCTCCCGAGGAAAAACTTCTTCGGGCAATATTTGGAGAAAAAGCCGGTGATGTACGTGATACTTCACTTACCGTACCTCCTGGTGTCGAAGGCACGGTTATCGGCGCCAAGATTTTCTCCCGCAAAGGCAACGACAAAGACTCCCGTACCGAGTTGATTGAAAAAGCCGAAGAGGACAAGTTGCGCAAGGATGAACAGGATGAGATCCGTATCATCCGTGACTCTGCTATCGGTAAACTCAAGCGGTTATTGATTGGAAAGACCTTGGCTGTCAAACTTGAAGACAGCAAAGGCAACCTCCTTCTTGCCAAGGGCAAACAAATTACCGAAGAATCGCTGGAGTCTCTGGCAAATTCTGCCTGGAGTACTATTTCGGTAAGTGATGACAATGAAACCGACGACAAAGTACATCAGATTCTTGAAACCCTGAACCGCCAGATCGATCTGATCCATAACGTTTTTGAGGACAAGATCCAGAAGCTGAAGCGTGGTGATGACCTGCCGCCTGGCGTAATCAAAATGGTCAAAATTTACATTTCCATCAAACGTAAGCTTCAGGTCGGCGATAAGATGGCCGGGCGTCACGGTAACAAGGGTGTTGTTTCCCGCATCCTGCCGGAAGAAGATATGCCGTATATGGAAGACGGACGGCCTGTTGAGATTGTGCTTAATCCACTTGGCGTTCCTTCCCGTATGAACGTCGGCCAGATCCTGGAGACACATCTTGGCTGGGCGGCAAAGGGTATCGGTTGGAAAATTGAGGATATGCTTGAAAAACATACCTCTGAAGAAAATCTGAAGACTTACCTGAAAGACGTCTACGGTGCTGACGAAGCAGGGGCGTTCATTGACGGCCTTGACCGTACGGAATTACTCAAGGTTGCCCGTCGCCTGCAACGCGGCGTTGCAATGGCCTCACCCGTTTTTGAAGGTGCCAGCGAAGCTCAGATAAAGTCAATGCTCGGCAAAGCCGGTTGGCCTTCATCCGGCCAGGTGACGCTGTTTGATGGACGTACAGGCGAACCATTTGACAATAAAGTCACTGTCGGCGTCATGTACGTACTGAAACTTCACCATCTTGTTGATGACAAGATTCATGCACGTTCCATCGGGCCATACAGTCTCGTAACCCAGCAACCACTAGGCGGCAAGGCACAGTTCGGCGGTCAGCGACTCGGAGAGATGGAAGTGTGGGCCATGGAAGCATACGGCGCGGCACATGCACTTCAGGAATTCCTGACCGTTAAATCGGATGATGTTTCAGGACGTACCCGCATGTATGAAGCGATCGTCAAAGGCAAGCACACACTTGAACCAGGCTTGCCCGAGTCCTTCAACGTTCTTATCAAGGAACTGCAGTCACTCTGTCTGGATGTTGATCTGCTTGAAGGCGAAGAAGAATAATAACGATTCTGGCCCTGACCTGTTCCATCAGGCATACGGCTTACGACAAACGGAGGAGAGCATCGTGGAAGATTATTTCAGCTTTTTTGATAAACCAAAAGATCCACTCCACTTTTCAGCTATACGCATATCAATATCATCTCCCGATAAAATTCGGGAGCGGTCTCATGGTGAAGTTAAAAAACCGGAGACTATCAATTATCGTACGTTCAAACCGGAGCGAGACGGTCTTTTCTGCGCCAAGATTTTCGGCCCGACAAAAGATTATGAGTGCAACTGCGGTAAGTACAAACGAATGAAACATCGTGGCATTATCTGCGAAAAATGCGGCGTTGAAGTCATTCCATCAAAAGTCCGGCGCGAACGCTTGGGGCACATAGACCTGGCGACTCCCGTTGCACATATCTGGTTTTTGAAATCCTTGCCTTCTCGAATCGGCAATCTGCTGGATATTACTCTCAAAGACTTGGAAAAAGTTCTTTACTTTGAGGGGTTTGTCATCAGCGACCCCAAAAATACTCCGCTGCAGTTTTGCGAAGTAATGTCGGAAGACAAGTACATAAAAATGCAGCAGGAATACGGATCTGATGCCTTTTCAGGCGGAATGGGCGCGGAAGCAATTCGTGAGTGCCTGCGCGCTCTCAAGCTCGACGATCTTGCAGTATCTCTTCGAACTGAGATGGTGGAGTCCACCAGCGAAGCCAAGCGTAAGAAGACCGCCAAACGCCTCAAAGTCGTTGAAGCGTTCCGTCATTCCGGCAATAAGCCGGAGTGGATGATCCTTGAATGCATCCCGGTCCTACCTCCTGAGTTGCGCCCACTGGTGCCTCTCGACGGAGGTCGATTCGCAACGTCCGATCTGAACGATCTGTATCGGCGTGTGATTAACCGTAATAATCGTTTAAAGCGGCTTTGCGAACTGCAAGCACCGGAAGTCATCATACGTAACGAAAAACGTATGCTTCAGGAAGCGGTTGATGCCCTCTTTGACAACGGCCGTCGTGGCCGTGCCATTGCAGGCCCTAACAAGCGTCCGCTTAAATCACTTTCCGATATGCTCAAAGGAAAGTCAGGACGATTCCGTCAGAACCTACTCGGTAAGCGTGTTGATTACTCCGGTCGATCGGTTATTGTTGTTGGACCGGAGCTTAAACTGCATCAGTGCGGTCTTCCCAAAAAGATGGCATTGGAACTATTCAAGCCTTTTATCTACAACAAACTTGAAGAGCGCGGTTTGGTTACCACCATAAAAAGCGCAAAAAAGATGGTTGAAAAAGAGCGTCCTGAAGTGTGGGATGTTCTGGAAGAAGTTATTAAAGAACACCCTGTCATGCTTAACCGTGCCCCTACCCTCCACCGACTCGGGATTCAGGCTTTTGAACCGGTGCTGATCGAGGGCAAAGCCATTCAGCTGCATCCGCTTGTCTGCACCGCTTTCAACGCTGACTTCGACGGTGACCAGATGGCTGTTCATCTGCCACTCTCAATTGAGAGCCAGGTTGAAGCACGCGTTCTGATGATGTCAACGAACAACATTCTCTCGCCCGCCAACGGCAAGCCGATCATCGTACCGTCTCAGGACATGGTTCTTGGGGCTTACTACATGACGCGTGACCGGATAAATGCCAAGGGTGAATACTACCGGCCTACCGAGAAGGAACTACAGGCCGGCATGAACGTTTCCGGCTGTTTCTCATCGCCGGAAGAAGTCAGAATAGCATTCGATGCAGGCGAGATTAACATGCAGGCATTGATCAAAGTCCGCATGAAGAACCTGGCCACCGACGAGAAAGCTCAGATGATCGACACCACCGCAGGACGCATTCTGTTGCGCGATGTCCTTCCTGCGGCAGTACCGTTTTCAACCATAAACAAAGTTATGACCAAGAAAGAGCTGTCGAACCTGGTTGATACCTGTTACCGCCTGTCAGACAGCAAGGAAACCGTCCTTTTGGCTGACCGTCTCAAGGAAATCGGTTTCAAGTATGCAAACCTTGCTGGTATCTCCATCTGCCTGGACGACATGGTTATTCCTGAAGGCAAACCGGCGATCATTGAGAAGGCCCATGAAGAGGTCACCGAGATCCAGAATCAGTATACCGAGGGTCTCATCACCGACGGCGAACGTTACAACAAGGTTATCGACATCTGGGCCAAAGCAACTGAAGAGATTGCAACCGAGATGCTTGATAACCTTTCAAAAGAAATAGTTACCGCTCGCGATGGCAGCAAAATAGAGACGTCTTCGTTTAACGCCATCCATATGATGGCTGATTCCGGCGCTCGTGGTTCTGCTCAGCAGATCCGTCAGCTGGCAGGTATGCGTGGTTTGATGGCCAAGCCATCCGGCGAGATCATCGAGACCCCGATCACCGCCAACTTCCGCGAAGGTTTGACCGTTCTTCAGTACTTCATTTCAACACATGGCGCCCGTAAAGGTCTGGCTGATACGGCTCTTAAAACAGCAAACTCAGGTTACCTGACCCGTCGATTGGTTGATGTTGCCCAGGATGCAATTATCACTGAAACCGATTGCGGAACGTTGGACGGTCTGGTTGTATCCTCTCTGACAGAAGGTGGGGAAATTATTGAACCGATCGGCGACCGTATTCTTGGACGTGTTGCCCTTGAAGATATTCACGATCCATTAACTGATGAAGTACTTGTTGAAATGAATCAGGAGATTGATGAGTATCTGGTTAAACGGGTAGAAGACGCGGGGATTGAAAAGGTTAAAATACGATCCGTGCTTACCTGTCAGAGTAAACGTGGAATTTGCGCCAAATGCTATGGACGTGACCTTGCTCGAGGCCATAGTGTCAACATGGGCGAAGCTGTCGGCGTAATTGCAGCTCAGTCAATTGGTGAGCCTGGTACACAGCTCACAATGCGTACCTTCCACATCGGTGGTACCGCATCCCGTCACGCGGAACAAACCTCGCTTGAAGCTCGTGCCGACGGTATAATCAATTATATCAACGTTAACACCGTTATCAACAATGAAGGTCATCATATTGTTATGAACCGCAATGGTGAAATCGCAGTAATTGACGAAACCGGCCGCGAACGTGAGAAATATACCGTAGTTTATGGTGCAAAGATCAAGATTGCTCCCGGTGGTGCTGTCAAACAAGGCGCCACACTCGCTGAATGGGACCCTTACACCATGCCGATTCTTACCGAAGTTGCCGGTAGAGTTAAATTCGCCGACATCCTCGAAGGTGTAACGATGGAAGAGCAACTCGATGATGTTACCGGCCTTTCCCGTAAGGTTATCATCGAGACAAAGGATACCGACAAACGTCCTCGAATTGCCATTAAAGATGCTTCCGGAGAAGGTGGCGGCACTATCGGCCGTTACTTCCTGCCAGCAGGCGCCAATATTTCGGTCACTGATGACACCATTATCAGCGCTGGTGATATTATCGCTAAAATACCGCGTGAGACTACTAAGACAAAGGATATTACCGGAGGCTTGCCGCGCGTTGCCGAACTTTTTGAAGCACGCAAACCAAAGGATTTTGCAGTAATTACCGAGATTGACGGCCGCGTATCTTACGGCAAGGATGCCAAGGGCAAACGAAAGGTAATTGTCACTCCGGAACTGGGCGAGGCAAAGGAATATTTAATTCCTAAAGGCAAACATATTAGTGTTCATGAGGGTGACCATGTTCGTGCCGGTGAACCGCTCATGGATGGTTCATCCAATCCGCATGACATTCTGCGCGTACTTGGTGTCAAAGAACTTGCCAAGTATCTGGTTGATGAAGTCCAGGAGGTGTACCGTCTCCAGGGCGTCAAAATCAACGATAAGCACATCGAGGTTATTGTTCGTCAGATGCTGCGTCGTGTACGCATCAAGGATACCGGTGACACTAATCTGCTGGTTGATGACCAGATTGAACGCTGGGTATTCGAACAGGAAAACGACAAAGCCTTCCGCGACGGAAAACGCTCGGCTGTTGCCGAACCGCTGTTACTCGGCATCACCAAGGCGTCACTTTCAACCGAGTCATTCATTTCCGCCGCTTCTTTCCAGGAGACGACGAAAGTGCTAACCCAGGCTGCAATCGAGGGAAAGGTTGACTACCTGCGTGGACTTAAAGAAAATGTCATTATGGGTCGTTTGATCCCTGCAGGAACAGGAATAGCTCGCTATCGTAATTTACGGTTGCAAGCCGAATCTCTTGCACCGAAAGAGAGTCCTGTAAAAGAGGCAGGCAGTGAAGATGCCATTGCAGATGATTTGGAAGCGGCATAAATTCAGCAGCAAAAGAAACAGTTGAACGAGACGGCCGGAAGATAATCTTCCGGCCGTTTTTTTATTCCGAACGCTCCCTACTTCCCGGTAAGTTTTTTCCAGCCGGTACCGGCTAATTCAACAAGGCCGTTCATTGTTCGAGTATAGAACCGGGTAACCGGCATACTGTTAACAAGGAGTGAGCCGTTTACCGTCTCAATAGAAACGGGATCACCGTGGCCGCATGTCGATAGCTGAGAATAATATTCTCCTGAAATACCAAACAGGAACTTATATGTCGAGCCGGCAAAGCGGCACGCTACGATGAGAATTACGACTTCCGGGTGCCCTGTTTTATGGTGGCAACGAATTGTAGCGGACACAAAGGATCCTACGACCGCAGAGCCTGAAGCCAACAGAGATTCAAGAGAAACGCCTTTCGGTTTCATTCTTCCTAACAATGGCAACCCCCACGGCTTATATGGCTCATGGTAGCGCGATTCAAAATGCTCGCTCCGTTCCAGCAGTGTCACGACATTATTATTAATTGGCCCGCCAATGGAATGTGACAAAGCAGCGGAAAAACCTTTTTCTCTGATTAATTGATGATTCTCGACGATCTGAATCATACCGGTAGCGCCAAGCGGATGTCCCCTCCCCTTCAGCCCGCCGGTGAGGTTGGTGGGAAAAGCACCATTTTCACCGGTTAAAGTGTCATCCAACAACGCATCCATGAGCCGGTTTCTGCCGACAATACCGAGATCAACCATATTGATTGGCCCAAATCCATTAAATGGATCATGCATATTGACATGCAGTTTACCAGCGAATGATCTAATATCCTTGATTCCAGCCATTCCGTAGGCATACCCTGCGGCGATAACAGTCGCCGGAAACGAATGAAAGTAATTACGATCGGCAATTGTCGGGATATCGGTAGCACTCCCTACCCCGCTCACACGAACATCCTGAGGCTGCGAAGTAAGGACAACCGCAGCCACCCCGTCAGACATGGGGCAAAAATCGTGGTAGCGCAGCGGATACCAGTAAGGATAATTCCTGCCGTCTGCAATTTGGCGATAATAATCGTGTAACTCGATTTTGATATTCAGGTGGGCATTGGGATTTCGAGCGGCAAAGCGCTGACTGCGCTGTGTGAGAAGAGCGGAATAAGCGGTCCACTCTTCATCGGAAAGGCCAAGACGTTCTTTCAAGGCGCGGGCTACCAGCCCGCCGCACGCCGGCATGGTCAGGCCGAATTCGGCTTCCTCGCGGTCAATCACGCCAGCTATAATGCGGGTCGATTCAAGTGTTGAAGCATCACTCATCTTCTGGACGCCGAGAGCGAGAACCGAGTCATATCTTCCCGAGGCGATTTCCAGATAAGCGCTCTCGAATGCTGAAGCACCCGATGAAGAAGCGGTATCGACCAATACCGAACGTGCGCCGGATATGCCCAATATGCCAGCTATTTTAGCGGCAGTATTGTCGACGCCCGAGAACGCGGACGGGTTCTGGCTGCCAACAATTACCGCCTCAATATCACGGCGGCGTACCGGGCTATCTTTAAACACCTCACCGCTCAGTTCTGCCAACTCCAGAAAAGAATGGTTCGGTTTTTCTTTTCCGTTATACCGTCCTACCGGCGCCATCCATGCCGATGCAACATAAACAGGTCGAGGTTTAAATGGCATTTTCACGCTCCTCCATTTTCGTTGCTGTTCGCTGCCAAGCTCTGCGAGCATCTAACCCGCTGAAACAAGAGAATGATAACACGGTACGACTCAAAAGCCACAACCACCGGCGTTTTTTTGGTGATACTTTTGATGATATGCTTCAGCTTCCCAAAAAACAGCAGCAGGTACAATTTGAGTAGCAATCGAGCGACGGTACTTATGACTGCTTTCCAGTTCAGAGAGGGACGCCAGAGCAGCTTTACGCTGATCCTCTGTGTGGTAGAAAATCACCGATCGGTACTGTTCACCGCAATCGGGGCCTTGTCTGTTTATTTGCGTAGGATCATGGCACTCCCAAAACACCCTGAGCAAGTCACCATAACTAATGCTGAGCCGGTCGAAAGTGACCTCAACCGCTTCGGCGTGGCCGGTATCATTGCTACAGACATCACGATAAGTCGGGTTTTCGGTACGTCCCCCACAATAGCCGACCCGCGTCGCAACGACACCAGGCAGCGACTGGAAGGCATCCTCTACCCCCCAGAAGCAACCAGCTGCAAAGGTAGCAACCTCTATCATAGTTCTCCTCCACATACAAAAAGAGGCCCCGAAGGGCCCCTTGAATACTACATCAGCTTTTCCATCTCTTCTTCTGAGATATCGAAGTTAGCATATACGTTTTGGACATCGTCGTTATCTTCAAGCTTATCCATCAGCTTGAGCATACTTTCGGCCTGTTTTCCTTCAAGCTTGACCTGAGTCTGGGGAACCATGGTAATTTCTGCATTTGTGTGTTTGAATCCTTTAGCGGCCAAGGCTTCACGTACCTCGATAAAAGATGCCGTTTCAGAGGTAACTTCATAACAGTCGTCCTGTTCAGAGACATCTTCGGCTCCTGCTTCCAGAGCCGCTTCAAAAAGCTGATCAAAATCAACTGTCTTTTCAAAACCAATCAACCCCTTTTTGCTAAATATCCAGGAGACACATCCGGCTTCACCCATGTTACCGTTACTCTTGGAAAAAATACTGCGAATATCTGAAACAGAACGATTACGGTTATCTGTCAGCACTTCAACCAAAACAGCTGCACCTCCAGGCCCATACCCTTCATAAACTATTTCTTCGTAGGTGACCCCTTCCATCCCGCCGGCACCTTTTTTAATTGCCCGTTCAATATTATCTTTTGGCATATTCTCAGCTTTTGCCTTATCTACAGCAGTTCTTAAACGGGGGTTTGCGGCAGGATCACCGCCTCCCAACTTTGCCGCAACAGAAATCTCCTTGATAATCTTGGTAAAGACCTTGCCACGCTTTGCATCGGCAGCGCCTTTTTTGTGCTTGATCGTGCTCCACTTATTATGACCCGACATCGCTCCTGCTCCTTTGGGAAAGTATGTTTAAACAAGATTTCTATTGCCTAAAAAAGTCATAGACTTTACCATGTAAAGCCATACCTGTCCAGAGGGAAATTACCGAGTAGAGGATCTGAAATCATGGTAACCGTTTATAAACTAACCATATTGTATTCGCTTTTGATGGTATTCTTCGTGCTATCAAGCGGATGCAGTGCTTCAAAGCAGCTATCCAGCAACGACGATCTTCCGATCCTCTCACAGGATGAATTGATCCGACCGTATATGAAACTTGGAAGAATTCAAGTGACGCGAGAAGTATACGGGACTGATTATTTGCTTACACCAGACATAACCGCGTGGGGTCTTGCCGTCGTAAAAAATGAGGCCAGGAAAATGGGGGCCGATGCAATCATGTCGCCGGAAGTGTCGGGCCATTCAACGACCTACGGCATTATCCCATCAACTGAATATCGTGCCACCGGAATCGCGATTAAATTCAAATAGTGAAAATAGAGATTGACAGTAAGGCTTCATTTTAGTTATAAAGACTACTTCATTGATTGGGCGCGTTATCCAAGAGGCTAGGAGCCGGTCTGCAAAACCGTTAACGTCGGTTCGAATCCGACACGCGCCTCCAATTTATCCAGTGCAGAAATACGAAAGGCCATGCTTTTGAGCATGGCCTTTCTTTGTTTATCGCTACGAGCATGACTACTCTATTTCGATCACACCGACTTCAGCATTATTTTGCGTTCTCATCCAGAAGAAAGTTTAGAAGCACAACAACATCCCTGATTTCCTTCTTATTCATATCAGAACTAGGTTTCCGCAGCATCTTTATGCCATACGCTTTGACAGCCTGCTTGTTAAACGGCTGCCCCGTTATAGGAGCCCGGCCGGTCTGGACGGCGATTACAGTGCGCTCCATGGTATGGCACTTTACGCATTTTACCAGCATGAGGTCAAAGGAAGGCTTATACATTGCAGGGATACTGTCGGCACTAAAGTTCATTCTAGCACCTCGCCCCGTGACCTTTACTCGTGCTTCTGCAACCAAAGAGACTGAAAGAGTTATAAGAACTGCCAGAATTACAGACCTTTTCATAGATGCTCCTTAACACGTTCTCAATAATGATGTAAATATGCAGAACTATCCAGTCAAGAACCCAAAATAATTAGAAACTGAACGTGACGCCAAGCGTTCCAATTTTGTTGTCAATTTTCGTGTTTCCGGATGATTTATAAGAAGTTCCGTTCTCATGTTTATACTCAGCCGCAACTTTCAAGTTTTCAATCGGTGTATACGCTAACGTTGGGATGTAGCGACGAACTATATTATATCCATCGTCCTGATACTCAAAGCGCACTGAAGCAATCAGATTCTGCTGAATCGTATATTCTCCCTCAATCGCTGCAACATACGACTTTATCGATGGTGAATACGTCAATGACGGATTATCGTCCTTTCCAATTACTCCGGACAACTTCAGCCTGAACAGTTTATAGAGAAGATCAATGTCTACCCCGGTTCGATAATAATCGTTCTGACGCAGAGTAACATTTGCAACAGTATTAGGATCACCATTTGTCCCCACATAGCCGTAACCGCCGACGGTCAAAGTAAGAAAATCAAGAATAGATTCTTCTTTGTTCAGATCGATTTCCGGTTCATTGGCAACATAATCAGCGCCACCAACCTTTACGGATGTGTGAACATACCATTCCTTTGTATTCTGATTCTTGCGGTTAACAACCCCTCCAGCCACAAAGACACGGTTACCGACGAGCATATTTGCTTCAACAGCATCCTGAGGCTGCTCAGCTTTAAATAGCGATGAACCGACTGTGTAGGAGTATGTGTCGTATGAGTTAGTAATTGAAAGTTTATTGTTGGTCTTCCAGAGCCCAAGTTTCGGCTGGAACCTTCCGACCTTGAGGTTTATCGGCGTTTCTAGGGCATGACGCCAGATAAGAAAGAGTTCTCCTATATCGTTTTTGCCTGTCAGATTAGTCGGGGTTTGTGATGTATTGGAGATCGAAGAGACATTCTCCGTGTACACTACATAAGTACCAAAGAAACCGTATTTTTCCTTGAAATTGCCTCCTGCATTGAGTTTCAGGGTTCGAGTTGACAAATCATATTCATTTGGCTGATTGCGGTTATAGGTGCCATGAATGTTGGCAGTAAATGAGATCGGAAGCTGCTCCGGAATCCCTGAGAGAGCAATGCCCTCTGACTTGGTTTCAACACCTGCACCGGCATCGGCATGGCTGTTCACAGGCTCAGATTGATGCACCGGGGACGAAGAGGTTACCGGAGCATCAGCTGAGATCATCATGCCCGCTTTCAACTTATTAAGTAACTCGGCATCTCCATCACCTTTTACGATACTTTCGCCAACCGGAGGAGCAACCGCAGCCTTTGCTTCAACTGCAGCAGGCTCCGATTTAAGTTTTTCTGCTGTTTTCTTTTTGCCTTTACCAAAGTAGACATAAGAATTTTTCAAAAAGGCTTCACCATACTCGTTAAGCTCTGGAAATATTGTGTGACAGGTACTGCATTCGACGTTGTTGGCTCGGGTGAAGGCCGGGATGGCTTGGGCATTGGTTGCAACCATTACCCCGACCCCGACAATAAATAACGAAAGACCAGTTATGATGCTATGTCGTGAAAGGTTCATCTTTACTCTCCTTGGAAAATATTAGAAGCGTTCAGCAGATGTGCCAATATTAACGTTATTTGTGCCGGCATTTATGAGATACGTAATTGCATCTGCCTTGAAAACTGTGTCTCCAGTACCAGGAAAGGTGTTCAGTGTTGTCCCCACAGAATAATTCATTAAATTATCGTCCAACCAGTCGATTGCGTCGTATATGAGACGACGAGTGTAAAAACGGTTGTGAGCGACTCCTCCTTTGTCGTGAATAAGGAGATTGTAATTAAAGGCCGCCCCCAGGTTGTTCTTGCCGGTAACAACCGGATCAATTATCGGTCCACCGACAGAATGCCATTTCTTTTGCGAATTACTGAAAACAGCCTCATTTGATGACAATGAACCATCACCATCAGTATCACGGAAAAAATAGGGATTATTAGAACTAAAAAACAATTTGCGATACGGATTTTTTTCAAGAATATACTTGAGTGACGAAAGAGCCGCCTGATAACGTGCCTGCTGTACATTTTGCAACCAAGCCTTATCTCGTGGGGCGGGACGTGTAGCAGTTGCTCCATGACACCCGGACGTCTGGCATGTTGGGCTTAATGATGCTCCGATTAAAATATAAGGCTTGAAGGTATGTGTTTCCCCAGGCTGTGTCTTATTGGCAAGATGACAGCCTACGCAAGGGCCTGAGTTACTTTCAGCAGCAGAGTTGCCACGAGAGTCATTCGTTCCGATATAGCGATGACGGTATATTTCAGTTGGACCTGTGGGGTCGGAATAATCACGGTTCTCATATTCATAACCTATCTCTCCGAAAACGATGCCGCCAGCTGTCAGATAGTGCGAGTTTACAAATCCTGCGCTGGTATAGTTCCTCTGGACGTTCTTTATCGTGTTTCCGCTTTCACGACCAACATGGCAGTTGAGGCAGAGATTTGATCTACCGATATTCGGATAGGTTACTACACCGCCGGTGTATTTCGCGACCACCTGATTTGCCGAGCGAAGTACATAACTGTAATCAATATGGCAGGCATTGCATCCGAGTACTTCCTTGGTTTTATCAGAAGCAGTTCCCCATGGAGTCGAGTCACCGGTGGTTACATATTTGATAAAGCCAGTTGTGGTGTGGCAACGATTGCAATCACCCGTTCTTGATTTAAAATCATATGCATTCCAAGGTGGTGCGTCTGTTCGACCATGGCCTGAACGCGCCCATGCCCGTAGCGTATCCATCTTGCTGCTCGTATCGTGTGGGTTGTGACATTTACGGCATTTACCTTTGTAGTTGCTACTGACATACGAGGCAGAATAGACACCAAAATTGGTTCTTCCATAGTGAGCTTTTTTGGCACCACTTGGGAACAAACCATTTGCGGCACTATGACATTTATCGCATTTATTATCTTCATCAGGATTTTTACTGACGTGTGGGGACGGAGCTGGCGTACCACCATGACATAAATTGCATCCAGTAGGATGTCCCGGCTCTGGGTCGTGACAGTCAGCACAACCGGCTGCATTTGAAGTATTATGATGGGAAAGTTTCCATTCTTCTACAATAAGCTTCCCTGTGTCGGGGCTTAGCGCACTTTGATGACAATCTATGCATGCTTGAGACTGTTCACTTTTTGTACTTCCCGACGCGACAACCGTTTTTTCACCGCATCCAAGAAGAGTAAACAAAAACAGTAATGATGCAGTGGTAAGTAGTAATCTTGCTAAAACAGGCATAAATGTCTCCTCAAACGAATCGATAAATCGGCATATCTCTATTTCAGCAGCTTATACATATAGGTAAACGCTCCACCAACCGAAATCCCGGATAAAAGGCCGGCATAGCGACTCACTTCTTGCGAAAACTGAACACGCCCCATGTATTCTTCAATATCCGTACTTTCTTCCGTCATGAGGGCAATGATATCCTGCCAGTCTTGATCCCACTGGAATATCTGCAGATACAAGTCAGCGCCTCTCCAAAGAAAAATGCATAAGAAGACAATGCCAAATGCAATAAATCCTTTTGAAATATCAGAGTCCTTGATGGCACTGTAGATCTTTCGGATAAGCTCAACATTCATAACGCAAAGAAAAACCCAGATTGCATTTTCAACCATTTTAATATTTCTGATTGTATTGGGACTTGGAGTAGGGTTAATGATCAGGAAGGCACCGGATAAAGCAAGGATCGCGATTGTACTCAAGTACACGACAAGCTTGTTCCCTGATATCTCAAAGGTACGACAGAAAACATAATATTCTAGAAATCCGTGAGTAATGGTCATAATCGCCACGGTACCGACGATGTAATGAAATGCAGTAAGTTTTTGGTAGTGTCCCCATGGATTAATGCCATACGCCTGACTGAGAAAAATCAGGAAAAACCCAATCGAAATACTCGTCCAGACGCGAGCATTGCCGATGCTGAAGTAAAAACTGATCGCTCCCGCCAACCCCCAGAAAACTACCTGGACAAGGTCGAACGGATTCATTTGGGTCAGCAGTTCAAAAAACTTTTCCATTATATCCTCCAGTGGGGTGCGATAAAATTAAAACTCTGACTTGCCAATAGAAATCGCAGAAGAAAGCTTCTCCATCATCACCTTGATATTTGTGCCGCTGACAAGAAGCTTTGCTGCCCGCTCCACACCTTTCATGAATTTTTCAGCCCCATCAACATCTATAAGGCATGAATTCCCACCATTATCAGACATTTCCTTGTCAACAATGCCACGTCCAACCTTGCCAACATACTCACCGACAATTGATTTCACCTGCTCTTCCAATTCAGCAAGCTTCAGCGACACGGCTTTTCTGTCACGTTCCTGGCGCTCAAGATTTGTTTTGTCAATCTCGGATTTATGAAGGGCGATACATGTATCCCATATTTTTTGAATATTTGTGACTTCCAGCAGGTTCGTCCCCATCAACTCGTCAGCACTTTGCGTAGAAAAGAGGTCTATCTTTGCACCAGGCAATCCGGCAATTTTTTGAGATTCAGTCGATGACGTTTCTATATCACTGGATCCATCGTGGAAAAAGCCAAGCGGATTTCCGTCCTTATAAAAAATCATGGCTGAATGTTCATCAGTGTAGATGCGCAAACAGCCATTCATTTGATCCTCTTTAATTTTTTCAAGCAGAGTTTTAATATCGATCAGCTTCAGCTCCTGAGCCTTGTAAAGCGTTTCACCTTCCAGGAGGGCATGAATACACATGGTTAGATCCTTGGAAAGCTTATAAACATTCAGGGCGCCACTACCTGTTGTAACCATTAGCTCAGCCAGCGCAGAGAGAGCTTCAAAACCGGCTTCACGCTTGCCATTTTGCCCTTCCAAAAGAACGCTGACCAATTTCCCGGATTCAAACACCAGGATGCCTGTACTGGACTGAAAGACAAAACTTGCATAACCGGTGAACGAACCATTACTCAGTTTTGTTAAAACGTCTGGAAGTTTCAGCTTCGAAACTGCCAGATTTTCAAATAACGGGCTGCCCTTGGGGAGAAGGAACATCTGAACCTCCTGAAATAACTCATTTGCACAATGGGCTAGAAACTAATGTAATTTACGAGGCATGTCAAATCTTTACTGTCGGATATAATTAAGAAAATTCGTTTTGAAACTGTTCTCGATTGTCGGTTGTGCGGCAAATAGCCGCAGTAGCTATCGGATTTTCGGCGATTTTACGGTATTATTCGACAGTTGCAGGCGCAACAAATCAGTAAAACAAGACATAAGCTACTATATTTATAAAACAAAAGGCACGAGGTGCAGTCTAAACCTGTTCCCGTGCCTTTTGTAAAGGGTGCTAATTACAAATTATGTGCCATACATGAAAATTATGTTGTTTGGGCATCTACCACAGCAATGGCAGCCATATTGACAATATCATCAACACTATCACCACGCTGCAGTACGTGAACCGGTTTATTCATACCCATCAGAATCGGACCAATCGCTTCGGCCCCTCCGAGATGATGCAAAAGCTTGTAGCAGATGTTTCCTGAGTTCAGGTCAGGGAAAATAAGAATATTGGCGTTCGTTTTCAGCTTTGAGAACGTGAACCCTTCCAGCAACTCCGGCACAACAGCCGTATCAGCTTGCATTTCACCATCAATGATGAGATCTGGCGCACGTTCCTTGACAATTTCTACAGCCTGTCTAACTTTTTTGGCCTGAGGGTGGTTAACGGAGCCAAAGTTTGAAAATGAAAGCATGGCAACCCGTGGTTCAATATCTAGCATGCGAACTTTTTCGGCAGCCAGAATTGCTGTTTCGGCAAGCTCCTCGGCAGTCGGATCAATCGTTACCGTCGTGTCGGCCAGGAAGTAGACCCCCTTCTTGAAAACCATCATATATAGGCCATGAACACTGGAAAGGCCTTTCTGCTTGCCAACAACCTCCAATGCCGGACGAATTGTCTCCGGATAATGAGTATCAATTCCTCCCAACAGAGCTTCGGCATCTCCCATATGCACCATCATGGAACCGAAGTGGGTTCGCGATTTGCGGCGCAGGAGACGCTGGGATTCTGAAAGAGTCAACCCTTTGCGCTGGCGCAGGCCATAGAGTACTTCCGCATAACGATCCGTCAGTTCTGAATCGCCCGGATCGATCACAGGAACATCCAGCTCTATATGCAGCTCGACCATTTTTTGTTCAATTTTCTTTTTGTCTCCGATCAGAATCGGCTTGGCAATTCCTTCTTCAACCAATTCTTTTGCTGCCCTGATGATTTTTTCGTTGTCCCCTTCCGGAAAAACGATCGTTTTGGGATCACTCTTGGCCTTGTTGATTACCATGCGCATGATCTCTTTGGATTTACCCTGGGTTGATTCGAGATGTTCGATGTATTTGGCCATATCAGTTATCGGCTGACGGGCAACACCGGACTCCATGGCAGCTCGGGCTATGGCTGGTGCGACGTGCAGAAGGACACGGGGATCGAATGGCTTGGGAATGATGTAGTTGGGGCCGAAGACGAATTTCTGATTGCCATATGCTTTGCAGACTGAGTCGGGACATTCTTCACGGGCTAACTGTGCCAAGGCCTTGACGGCTGCCAGCTTCATCTCCTCATTAATGCAGGTAGCGCGACAATCCAAAGCCCCTCGAAAGATAAACGGAAAACCGAGTACGTTGTTGACCTGATTAGGATAGTCGGAGCGTCCGGTTGCAATCATGACATCACTCCGTACGGCGCGGGCATCTTCCGGAGTAATCTCCGGGTCGGGATTGGCCATGGCAAAAATAACCGGGTTGGGGGCCATACTGGCTACCATCTCCTGTGTAAAAGCACCCTTCACCGACAGACCAAACAGGACATCTGCACCGTTGGCTGCCTCCTCAAGAGTACGGAAGTGAGTATCGGCCGCAAAGAGTTCTTTGTAGGGGTTCATCCCCTCGACACGCCCCTTGTAAATAACACCTTTGGTATCACACATGATCATGTTGTTCGGCTTTACACCAAGTGCAATAGCCAGCTTCGCGCAGGAGTTGGCAGCGGCTCCGGCTCCGTTAACAACGATGCGGATGTCTTCAATTTTTTTGTCAACCAGGTACAGAGCATTCAGCAGAGCGGCTGAAGATATGATAGCGGTTCCGTGTTGGTCGTCATGGAAGACCGGAATATTCATGGTTTTCTTAAGGGTTTCCTCTATATAGAAGCATTCCGGCGCCTTAATATCTTCCAGATTGATGCCGCCAAAGGTCGGCTCAAGCAACTGGCAGGCCTTGATGATCTCATCCGGGTCCTCTGTATCAAGCTCAATGTCAAACACATCAATATCTGCAAAACGTTTAAAAAGAATCCCTTTCCCTTCCATAACCGGTTTACCGGCAAGAGCTCCAAGGTTTCCGAGACCAAGTACTGCAGTACCGTTAGACACAACCGCAATCAGATTGCCTTTTGCAGTGTATTTATATGCGTCCTCAGGGTTTTGCTGAATGGCAAGACACGGCAAGGCAACTCCGGGTGAGTACGCCATAGAAAGGTCTTCAGCCGTCTGGCATGGTTTTGTGGAAATCACCTCAATCTTGCCTTTACGGCCACTTGCGTGGTATTCTAACGAATCTTTAAATTTAGCCATTTTCAATCTCCATTTTTTAGTTTAGTTAAAAAACAAGCGGGCTTTTTTGAAACATTACAACTCAGCTTTTTACTAAAAGTGAAAAACAATAGACTTCTTGAAATGCTCTTGTCAAGCAGTTAATCTTGGAGCTAAAATAATTTGTTATAAAATACAGGCGGGTTCTTTACTTTTCATGCGTCAAATAGTGGCTGATTCTATTTATTCGGATTGTTAAATCAAGAACTGCGCTTTAGGCATACTTCAATAGATATGTGAATCCAGTCTGTCGCAAAAGGAACTTCATCCAGTGATTTTAATCAACAAAAAAACATTACGTAGCCTGCTGCTTCTCATTACGTTGACAATTTTACTACCATCGGTACTTTTCGCAACCGAGCCGGTTTACATCGTAAACAACAATGGGTCGGTAAGCGTTATTGAAACCGGCAGCGACACCGCTGCTGCAACAATCCCACTACCGCCAGACTCCAAACCGACCGCTCTATGCCTGAATCCCATTACTTCACACGCATATACGCTCAACGGTGGCAATAATACCATATCCATAATTGATACGGCAGCACGGAGCGTTATAAATACCATCTCTGACCCAAAATTTACTGCATTGACAACACTAGCCTGTGACCCGACCGGCACAACAGTGCTGGTTGGCAACAACGACAGCAACGGATTAACTTCACGAATCCTGTATCTGAGTACGTCATCCCATGCCCTGAGCGACCTCGATACTGTTGTCGGCAAAAACCCCGGAAGCATCGTATTCGATAAAATCGGTTCAAAGGCCTATGTACTCAATCAAGGTGCTCCATCTATCTCAGTTATCAACACATCGACAAAACAGGTAACCTCTACAACTGCACTGCTAGATACCGACTCTCCCTATGCACTTGCAATACATACTCAGGATGCATATCTCTATGTCGTAAATTTGACGGGAAACTCCGTTACCTTTATCAATCCAGCCACCATGGAAATCTACCCAACGCCCTTGGCAGTCTCAAGTTTTCCGAACGCAATTGCCGTCAGCAGCACATCGAACACTCTCTATGTTGCCGAGTTTGATGCGGTGTCGCAGGTTGATCCGGTAACAAAAAACCGTACAGCCACGTTCAGCACGCCTTCTCCCGAAGCCCTCATAGTACGCAATGACGGCAACAGGCTCTACATCGCCTCTTTTTTAGACGACATTATACGCGCTTATTCTACCAGTTCGCTGACCGCAACCCCTGTCCTCATATCCCTCCCGAGTGGAAGTTCTCCGAGATCTCTGGCAACCCTGTCAGGCACCAGGCATAATCTGGCTCTCACGATAACAGGAAACGGCACAGGCAGTGTGAATTGGCCTTTCAAAGCAGTTTACCCTCAATCCACCAGTGAAACCGTGGGAGTGCCCGAAAGCATATCCGTCACCACAAATGCTACTGCAGATACGTGTTCATCCGTTGATTGGATTGGATGTGACCTAGTATCCGGAGGAGGTACACAGTCGGCAAATTGCACGACACCCCCTCTTACCGCCAATAAGACAATCAATGCTGTGTTTACTAAAAATATTCACAGTATAATCACATCGGTTTCTGGCGGAATCGGTACCATCAACTGTCCAACACAAACATGCGGCACAGGTAGCGCAATCTGTTATATTACTTCCGGAACTGGCTACACTCTTACCTCACTGACAGACAACGGAAGGAACATCCTCGGCGATGTAACCGGCAGCGTAACGGGTGACATGTTTTTACAGATTCAGAATATTGTGGAAGATCATTCAATATTAGCCGAATTCAACAATGGTTCATTTGTGGTTACCCCCTCTGCCGGCGTAAATGGAAGTATTTCCCCTTCAGCTCCCCAAACTGTCAGCTATGGAAATACTGTAAGCTTCACCGTGACCCCGGACAGTGCCAACGGGTACAAGATCGCCTCAGTAACCGGCTGCGGCGGCACCTTGAATGGCAACACCTACACAACCGGCCCTATCACTTCTGCCTGCAGCCTGTCCGCAGCTTTCACTCTTAATCAATACCAGGTATCTACTTCAGCCGGGACAGGTGGGAGCGTAGCACCGGCAACGGTCCAGAACATTGGACATGGTAGCTCTGCCAGCTTCACGATAACCCCGGATACTGCCGGCGGGTATAGCATTATCAATGTCAGCGGTTGCGGAGGCACGTTAAACGGCACCACCTATACAACTGGTCCGATAACTGCAAACTGTTCTATATCAGCAATTTTCGAGACGAACAGTTACACCATTACCGCCACTATCCCTGGCGGAAATGGTTCCGTATCCTGCACTCCAAACGTAGCTTATTACGGGGCTTCTGCTTCCTGCACATTTGTTCCCGCTAACGGTTACCAGCTATCCAGCTTAGCTGACAACGGATCCGATATACTTGTAACGGCAAACACAACGTCATACTCAATCAACAACATAACCTCTAATCATGCACTTGCAGCAACATTCTCGCTTAAAAACCATACAGTAACCGCCAGCGCCGGGATCAACGGCACTGTCGCACCGAGCACACCCCAAATAGTAACTGATGGCAATACTACCAGTTTCAGCGTGGCACCCGAGAGCGGATATCATGTTGTGACTCCGGCAAACAGCCTCTGCGGTGGCACGCTATACGGCACCGTCTTCACAACCGGTTCAATTTCTGCTGACTGCTCAATTGCTTTTGAATTCGCTCCCAATCTGTACACAGTCAATGCCACTGCCAGTAGTGGCGGAAGTATAACTCCTGCCACAAGTTCAGCTCCGTATGGCCGCTCGGCAACTTTTACCGTTGTTCCTGCTTCCGGTTACTCCATAGGCAGGGTAACGGGTTGCGGTGGTTCATTATCCGGAACTGTTTATACAACTGGAACAATCAACGGTGACTGTTCCATTTCGGCGACATTTATCGCAACGCCAACGGTGACCCCATCAGTTGCCGGAGGCAACGGCATGATCACCTGCTCCACCTCTTTTTTCTCTGGCGACAATGTTCAATGTCTTATAACTCCGGACAATGGGTACCATCTTTCATCCCTCACCGATAACGGTATAAACGTATTGTCTTCATTGATGAACAAAAACAGCTATTCACTTGCCGCAGTGACTTCGTCGCACATCATCAATGCATCGTTTGCCCCATACGAACTTGCCGATGCACTCCGTGCCCTGCGCATAGCCGTCGGCATTGAGTCACCAAGCCCAGACGAATATGTGTGGCTTGACATTGCACCACTTGATACTGAAAAGCCCCAGGGTGACGGAGTTATTGATATTATGGATGCCCTGGTATTGTTGAAGCACACTATCGGGACATACCCCGCTTGGTGATATTGACAGACCTACAACCAGTATTTTTTCGAATCCTGTTCAAAGAGTAATCCACTTTTATGCCAAGTATTATTTCAAGCCAATTATATGTAAATCATGTAATCGTTTGACTTGTTTCCCCACATTCAGTAGAATTTTTGCTCACCATAGCCAAAATCAAAAGCAGGAAGCAATCTATGCAGAAAATACCATTAATGCTCGCAAAAGCGGGGATGATTCTTGCTCGGGATGTTTTTCGTGGCAACGCGCCAATCGGAATGCCGATCTGCGGCAAAGGCACTGAGTTAACAGAGACCTTGATTGCACGTTTTGAAAACATGGATGTCCAGACTGTCCATGTGGAAGGGCACCCCGTATGGGAAGAGGGAGAGCGTTCTTTTGACGATCTTCTGCGTGAGTTGGATGGCCGCTTTTGCAAAACCCTCCAGAATCCGCTGAATGTAATGCTATACGATATTTACAAAGCATACCTGATCAAATCGATGGGGGGCGACAGTGGCCGACAAGCGGAGTGAGCTGAAAAAAATCATTATGGACACACGAACGTTACCAACGCTTCCAAGTGTCATCAATAAATTGAACTCACTCTCTGAAAATGATAAATCGACGATACAAGAGATGGCCAGAATTGTTTCTTCAGATCAGGTGCTTTCCGCTCGCATACTGCGTTTGGCAAATTCCCCGTCGTACGGTTTCTATCGAGTTTCCACCATCTCGAATGCCATGATTCTATTGGGGGTGAACGTAGTCAAGAGCCTGGCGCTTTCTTCTTCTATTTTTGCAATCATGGAGAAAGACAACGTCGGCTTGTGGGAGCATTCACTGGGAGTGGGCGTTGCAGCCAACCTGATTGCCCGTAAGCTGGGTTTGCCCGAGTGCGAGGAAATTGCAACAGCTGGCCTGCTGCATGACATTGGCAAGGTAATCATCAAGATTAAATGCAGTGAAGCTGAAAAAGATATCCTGAAAGTTGTTCGAGACCGCCAGATTTACGTCATGGAAGCCGAGCATGAGGTGATCGATACCGATCATGCGGAGGTTGGAGGGTGGCTGTCAAAGAGCTGGTTTCTACCGGACAAATTGAGCGAACCGATTACATTTCACCATGATGTTGCCAAATCCGAAAACCATCGCATTAAAACTGCGGTTGTTCATTTTGCCGATGTACTTATTAGCGCCAGCGGTTTTGGCAATAGCGGCGACTGCTTTGTGCCTTCAATCCAGAAAATCGCCTGGGACACGCTCAAACTGAATGAGCAATTGTTGGCAGAACTCGTAGATGAGGTTGAAGACAAGCTGGTAGAAGTAAAAAACTTCAGTCTTGAAATGATGAGTGACTGATGCTGCCGACCAGGGTTACAATTTTATCCTCTGATCTTCAGATCGCCTCCCACGTCCAACTCCGCTTGCACAGCAAGGGTTGCCAGGCAGTCGTCATGTCCTGCATCGATTCTGTTTTGGGAGCATTTTATGCTGACCCGCCGGATCTGTTGATTATTGATCTTTCCACCGATACCGCGTGCGGCACCGATATTGTATCAACACTCCGAAGTGACAGTTTTTTCAGTACTATTCCCATCATCGGCATACTCAATACAACTGACAGCGACACGCTCGATTGGGAGCGGTGCCCGCTTGACGACTTTATTCGACTTCCACTGAACTTCACCGAGCTTTTCAGTCGTATATCCCTTGCTCGCTCCCGCCTTAAACGTATTTTTGACAATAACCCACTGACCCGACTTCCCGGCAATACCTCCATTCAATTGGCTATCGAGGCTGCAATAGGCTCAGCAACGGCTGTCTGCTATATCGATATCAACTATTTCAAACCATATAATGATGCGTATGGATTCTCTCACGGAGACGAGGTAATCCGCATGACCGCCCGGATCATGTTCAATGCCGTTCGCGATGCCGGAGGAGGATTCTGTGGCCATATCGGTGGTGACGATTTCGTCTGTATAGTGCCTCTTGATCAAGCCGAAGCTATTTGCCAGACAATCATTACTCATTTCGATCTGATCGTGCTCGATCTTTTCGATGAAGAAACAAAGCGTCGCGGGTGCTACTTCGGTACCAATCGCAAGGGCGACAAAGAAAACATTCCTCTCCTTTCAGTATCCATCGGCATTGTGCCGATGAACATGCCCAAACTCACTCATGCAGCAAAAGTTGCAGAGGTCGCCGCTGAACTGAAGAAACTTGCCAAAGACTCCGGCAACAGTTGCTATGTTGTTGATAATCGATCTTCATAGCGGTTGATACGCTTCAAACGCTGTGATATAGATCATCTCACTTTCAACAATCGGGTGACCATAATGATAATGATTGATCGTCTAATTGAGCAGGCCCTCCTTGAAGACATTCATACCGGAGATATAACCACATTGGCAGTAGTTCCGGGGCATCGCCCTGCCTCTGCACGGTTGGTTGCAAAAGAAGCTCTGGTGGTGGCCGGAATTGATACCGCTTCCAGGGTATTTTACACACTTGATCCCGCCATCAGCTTCAAAGCGTGCGTGAAAGATGGTGATAAAGCGATGCCCGGAACCATTCTGGCAACGGTTCATGGAGAAGCATCACAGTTGTTGATGGGTGAACGGGTGGCACTCAACCTGCTCCAGAGAATGTGCGGCATCGCGACACTCACCTTCAGCTTTGTAGAGGCGGTCGCCGGCACGAAAGCCAGGATCGTTGACACACGCAAAACAACCCCCGGCCTGCGGCAGCTGGAAAAATATGCCGTACGGGTCGGAGGAGGCATCAATCACCGCACCGGGCTCTATGACGGCGTTCTGATCAAGGAAAATCACATAGCCGCTGCGGGAAGCATTACTGAAGCGATCAACCGCGCCCGCGCCTACATCCCTCACACATTGAAAATTGAAATCGAAACCGAGACCCTGGCTCAGGTTGATGAGGCGCTCGCTGCAGGGGCTGACATCATCATGCTGGACAACATGACCCTTGAAGAAATGCGATCCGCCGTAGTAACCATCGGAGATCGGGCTCAGGTTGAGGCCTCAGGTGGTGTCAACCTGGAGCGGGTACGGGCGATTGCCGAGACCGGCGTTGACATTATTTCGGTTGGAGCATTGACTCACTCGCCACGTGCGATGGACATCTCAATGCTTCTGGACTAGATTCGCTGCAATTTCAAAAAACTGCCGAGGTAACTTGATGCACCCAAAAGCCGGCGCCATATTGCACCTGTTTCTTACCGAAGGAGGGTACACATCAGGTGAGCATCTTAGTAGAGAGCTCGGGGTATCGCGGACCGCAATCTGGAAACACATATCTGCATTAAGGAATGACGGTTATCTTATCGAAGCAGTGCCATCACGCGGTTATCGACTTGTCTCTTCACCTGACACTATCGATCCTCACAAAATCAGTACTCAGCTAAAAAGCATCAGAATCGGTCAGCGACTGGAATTTCAAAAAATGACCGCTTCAACAAATGCGGATGCCTTCCGTTTTGCAGAAGATGGAGCAGTTGAGGGGACGGTTGTTCTGGCAGAATCCCAATCCGGCGGCAAGGGAAGGCGCGGCAGAGTCTGGTCTTCTCCTGCCGGAGTCAATCTGTACTGTTCGGTTGTTCTACGTCCGGCCATAATGCCGCATGAAGCCCCGCAACTGACATTTCTCTCTGCTGTGGCGGCAGCGCGGGCGATTGAACTGACAACGAAGCTGACCCCGCAAATCAAATGGCCTAATGACCTGCTGGTCTCCGGAAAGAAGGTAGCCGGGCTTCTAAATGAAATGAGCGCGGAAACAGACGGCATCAATTTTGTCATTTTGGGAATCGGCGTCAACCTGAACATGACGGCCGAGCAGTTTCCCGGCGACTTGCGCCATCCTGCTACTTCCTTGTTTTTGGAGTCCGGCGTACGGGTCGATCGTTCACGTTTCACCAGCACCATGCTCAACGAGCTTGACAGGGTTTATTCCGACTTTCTTGCACACGGCTTCGGACCGATACGCGAAGAGTGGCAAAAACGTTGCAATGCCAACGGGCGAAGGGTACTCGTCAGCGACTCCGGGACTGAGTGCACCGGGGGCCGGTTTATCGGCATCGATTCGGATGGAGCGTTGCTTCTTAGATCCGATGATAACATAATGCACCGTATAACCTGCGGAGATGTGAGGGTAATTGATGCTTCTGGTTATTGACGTCGGCAACAGCAACATAGTGTTGGGTGTATATAACGGTGTGAAGCTTGTCCGAAGCTGGCGACTTTCAACAGACAAGTCCCGCACATCGGATGAATACGCCGTGCTTTTGCACAGCTTGTTTGATCAGGCCGGTCTCGGTTTTCCAGAAGTCAAAGCGTCAATCATTTCTTCGGTCGTTCCGCCCCTAACCGGTGTAATGGAGGCAATTTCTCGGGATTTCTTCAATTTACCCCCCTATGTTGTGGGCCCCGGGATTAAGACAGGAATGCCGATCCATTATGACAACCCTCGCGAAGTTGGAGCCGACCGGATTGTTAACGCTGTCGCCGGTTATGAGAAACATGCATGCCCCTTGGTAATTGTTGATTTCGGAACAGCCACAACCTTTGATTATGTTAACGGCAAGGGAGAATACTGTGGTGGCGCCATTGCGCCAGGTCTCGCCATTTCCGTAGAGGCCCTTTTTCAACGAGCGAGTAAATTGCCGAGAATAGATATCATCAAGCCCCCCCATGTAATCGCCAAAAACACTGTCAACTCGATGCAAGCCGGCATTTTTTTCGGCTATGTCGGCTTGGTTGATGGGATAGTTGAGCAGATCCGGGCAGAATCTCATGAAGAGTTCAGGGTAATCGCTACGGGAGGGCTCGCCACTTTGATTGCTCCGGAGTCGAAGACAATTGATGAAGTTGATGAAAACCTGACGCTTGAAGGTTTGCGCATACTGTATGAACGAAACCGCTGATTGTTGTACACGATGATTCGCTCAGAACGTTATTGTTAGAGTTGGACGGACAGTGAAATCCATATTGCACGCAAGGAGGCAGTTCTATGGGACAGTTTGAAACCAGCAAGATCCGCAACTTGGGCATCGTCGCGCACGGTGGTGCCGGCAAAACGTCGCTTTCAGAGGCAATCCTGTTCGACACCGGGATGATCGACCGACTGGGTCGCGTCGATGACGGGACCTCAACCATGGATTTCGAACCGGAGGAGATCAAGCGAAAAATTTCGATCACTTCTGCGCTTGATCACTGCGAATGGCAGGGGCATTCCATTCATATTGTCGACACCCCCGGCTACGGCAACTTCATTGCCGACACTCGAGCCTGCATGCGCACATTGGACTGTGCTGTAGTCATTCTTTCGGCAATATCCGGTGTCAAGGCCCAGACTGAGGAGATCTGGAACTGGGCCAATGAATTTGAAATACCGCGCATCGCATTCGTCAATAAACTCGACCGTGAGCGCGCCAGCTTCCTGCGGGCCATTGATGACATGGAAAAGATGCTGGGAGCACGAGGGGTTGCCATTCAGATGCCGATCGGCCTTGAAGCAGCATTTGAAGGAATTATCGACCTGATAACAATGAAAGCTTGTTTTTATGCAAAAGACGGCTCCGGCAAATATACCGAAGGCGCAATCCCCGCTGAATATGCCGAAGAAGCGGCCCGCTTGCGCGGGCAGATGGTCGAGACGGTCGCTGAAGCGTATGATGCACTCACTGAAAAATACCTTGAAAGCGGCGATCTTAGCAAAGACGACATTATCGACGGTCTGCGGGTCGGTACGATGCGTAACACCTTCACCCCTGTTCTCTGCGGTGCTGCCACTTCCAACATCGGTGTAGCCCATCTGCTGGATGCGATCTGCGCGTACCTCCCCTCCCCGCTGGATCGAACCAAGGCGGTTGGTATTCATCCCAAGACCGAAGAGATAATTGAACGCGCTCCTGACGAGAAAGAACCGTTTTCCGCGCTGGTTTTTAAAACGACGTCCGACCCGTACACCGGGAAAATTACCATTTTCAGAGTCTACTCCGGAGTCCTTAACTCCGACTCGACGATTTTCAATTCAACCAAAGGGGTTGAGGAACGAATCGGCCAGATTTACGAACTCGAAGGAAAGAAACAGCATCCGATCAAACAGGCTGTTGCAGGCGACATCGTTGCCGTCGCCAAACTCAAGGAGACCGTAACCGGCGACACACTCTGCGATCCGGCCAAACCGATCATCTATGAACCGGCAAAACAGCTTCTGCCGGTGATATCATACGCAATCGAACCGAAAACCAAGGCAGACGAGGACAAGATCCATAACGCACTGCACCGTATGATCGAGGAAGAACCGACCCTTGAGTCTCACCGTGACATCCAGACCAAGGAATTCATCATTTCCGGAATGGGACAGGTTCATCTGGAAGTAATCGTTGAAAAGATGAAGCGCAAATTTGGTGTAGAAGTACTGCTCAAGACCCCTAAAGTACCCTATTTTGAGACGATCCGTGGAACGGCCAAAGTTCAGGGAAAATACAAGAAGCAGTCCGGAGGGCGTGGACAGTATGGTGACTGCTGGATTGAAATGTCTCCGACTGGCCGGGGCGAAGGGTATATTTTTGAGGATAAGGTTGTTGGTGGAGTTATTCCCCGTCAGTATATACCAGCCGTAGACAAAGGCATTCAGGAAGCCTGCTTGGAGGGTTTCCTGGCCGGCTACCCGGTCGTAGACTTCAAGGTTGCCCTCTACGACGGCTCTTTCCACACCGTGGACTCCTCCGAAATGGCCTTCAAGGTAGCCGGTTCCATGGCGTTCAAGAAGGCCATGGAACTTTGCAAGCCGGTCCTGCTGGAGCCGATAACCAACATGAAAATTACCGTGCCGGACGAGAATATGGGAGATGTCATTGGTGACCTCAACTCCCGTCGCGGTAAAGTTGTCGGCGTGGAACCCAAAGCGAATTCACAGATTATCCGGGCGATTGTACCGATGTCAGAAGTTCTGGCCTATTCCAATGACCTCAAATCCATGACCAGCGACCGGGGGCTGTTCAGTATGGAGTTCTCTCATTATGAAGAGGTGCCTTCGCATCTGTCACAAAAAATAGTGGCTGAATCACAAGCGGAAAAGAAATAAATCATTTAACAATCATAGAGTTATAATGGAGGATGTTCATGGATTTTAAATTCAGTAAAGATTCGGGTGATTCTCAGCCTCAGGAGGCTCCAGGTGAGAAAAAGAAGCAAAGTGCTCTTCTCGTCCTTCTGCTGATTCTGGTCGGCGGGTTTACGTATCTCTATTTTTTCACCGGCCTGATCAAGACTCAGGAGGTGCCAAAAACGGCTGAAACCCCTGCTCCTGCTGCGCAGATTGTAAAAATACCTCTGCCGGCCCGTGAGGGCGAGACTGCCAAGCCTGTTGGGAAGACTCCGGAAAAAGCTGAAGAGCCAAAACCAGCATCATCCGCTTCTGTTGTTGCGGCGATTCCAGCTGGCAAACCTGTGGCAGCTCCGCCCAAGGCGGCTCCTGCTCCGGTGCAGGCAGCCAAACCAGCTCAAGCCCCGGCCAAGCCGAAAGAAGAACCAAAGAAACCGGAAGTGGCAAAATCATCCGACAAAAAGCCGCTACCGGCGCCTGGCGCAGATAAAAAGGGAGAGAAAGCTGCTGCAGTCAAGTCTGATGTAAAAAAACCTGCAGCGACAGAAAAAAAGAGCACGCCTGACAAAAAGAAACCGGTTTCAGACATGCCGGCAAAACCGGAAACTGCCGCAAAAGTCAAAAAAGCTGCACCTGAATCGTGGTCGCTTATTGTCGGAAATTACGTTCTAGAAGAGGCTCTTTCAGCCGATATGGGTCGCGTGCGAAAGGCTGGCCTTGAGCCGATTGTCAAACCATCCGTACGCAAAAAAACGGCTATGAACCGCCTGTTTATATCTGAATCCACTGATCGGGCAACTGCTCAGTCTACCCTTGAAAAGCTGAAACGTCTTACTTCAGACGCGTTCGTTATTGAACAGGGTGGCAGGTATGCCGTATATGCCGGGTCATATTTGCAGACCGAAGCAGCAACCTCGGAAAAGGAACGCCTGAAGGCCGCCGGTTATACCGTTACAATTAAACATACCGATATAGCAATCCCCTCCCAGACTCTGTCTGCAGGCCCTTTCAAAAGCAAAAAAGCAGCTGTCGCCGCTCTTGGCAAATTGAAAAGCGCCGGGTTGAAAGCTACACTCGCACAGAAATAACCTCACAATGGCTGAAAAAATCAAATTATCAATTCCCCCGGCTGTGGCGGCATACGTCCGGCCGGGGACCGCTCCTGATGTCAGGTTGGCTGGGTGCTCCGCAGCCGATGGCATGGCAATAGCCGATCGGCTGCTGCTCTTGTTCTGCCTCTCGAAAGATGCTGAACCGATCGTTCGCGCAACCGCCATTTCCCGGTTGAACGAGACTCCGGCCGAAGTAATCAGAGAGTATATGGATTGTGCAAATCCCCACCCCATGGTTCTCAGCGCATTACCTCTTCTCTGTCATAATTACCCTGAAGCGTCCCCTGTAGCTGAAGCTCCGCTTATTGAGGATGAACTGGAGCCTGCACCGGACGAATCCGGTCAAGATGCAGAAGATGAGGAAGAGGAAACGGTTAAGGAAGATGGGGAAGAGTTCCTCAGCAAATACAAAATGGCCCAGGTCATGGGAATTGGTGAAAAGATCAAGATGGCGCTTTCCGGAGACAAAGAGTGGCGCTCAATCCTGGTAAAAGATGCAAACAAACTGGTTTCCGGGAGTGTCATAAAAAATCCGCGAATAACTGAGGCTGAAATTCTGACGCTTATCAAAGCAGGTATTCAGAATGATGAGATCATGCGGCTTATCTGTGCAAACAAGGAATGGATTAAAAGCTATAAAATCCGAAAGGCTCTGGTAGAGAATAACCGGACACCTGTTCAGAATGCCATGAGATTTCTGGGTACCATGGGTGAAAAGGATCTGGCTTCTTTTGCCAAAAGCAAGAACATCTCCTCGGTTATCTCGACTATGGCAAAACGGCTTCTGTTGAACAAGAAAAAGTAGGGCGGGAGTTTGTCATGGCACTTGTTAATCATGCCAAAAAA
>Ga0172380_10001770_pt1 | contig 36606 bp, 44 predicted proteins | sample Leawe162metaG_FD_119747 | JGI IMG/M metagenome (GOLD analysis project Ga0172380, IMG submission 119747) | Leachate microbial communities from a municipal landfill in Southern Ontario, Canada - Leachate well 162 metaG | ecosystem: Engineered > Solid waste > Landfill > Unclassified | place...
GACGGCCAAGGGACGCTTTTGGATGCCGTAGACACCGTGACAGGAATGGTTATGAAAGCCCGAAACAGCAAAAACGGAATCATCCGAAATATAGCAAAATGGACAGTGCCATTCATTAAAACTCCAACCAACATATTCAAACAAGGGCTGGAATACTCACCGGTCGGATTTGCAACAGTTTATGGCGCAGGAAATAAAGTCGATCAACTCGCAAAAGCAGCAATCGGATCATCAATTTTTGCCGGAGCAGCAATGCTGAGTGGATCAGGGCGCCTTACATGGGCAGAACCAATCAATGAAAAAGAAAGGAATGCTTTCCGCGCAGCAGGATTACAGCCATACTCCGTGAAGCTTGGGGACACTTGGTATTCATACCAAAAGCTTCCACCGGGACTTTCATTCTCACTGGCAATGGTAGCTGCGATTGAAGACACGCAGAAAAATGCAAAATTGGACGATGGAACGTTTGACCAAATAGTGACCGCCGTAGCAAAATACGGAACATTCTTATCAGACCAATCCTATGCAAAAAGCATCGGGGATTTGTTGAGCGCGGCCAAAGGTGGCGAAAGTGGGATAGCTCGATTGTTTGGAAATTATCCACAACAACTCGTGCCATACCGCGCATTGAGTGGCTGGCTTGCGAGAATAACTGACGACGTCCAAAGAAAAGTAGACCCAAAATCAGGATTTATTGACAAGCAGGTGCAAATGTTGATGCAAAACATTCCCGGACTTTCCGACAACACAATGGCGAGAACCGACGAATTCGGAAACGAAATCCTGAATAACAATAACATTATCAATGCTTTTTCCCCGGTCCGAACATCCGAAGAAAATCCGCAAGCAAAAGAACGCTACGACGGAATGACTGAGGAAAAAAGAGCTAATAGCCTCAAAAAGCAGGCCAAAGAGCAACTAACCAATGGCGGAAAACTTGGCGATTTAGAGGGAAAATCCGAAGAATTGAAAGCGCTTGGAGACGCGGGAAATTACATTTTTGCATACGACCTCGAAAAATATATCGGCGAGAATAAAGAGACCGGAATCAGAAAATACACCCATCTGACCGACAAAGCAACAGTGGCGCGCAACATTATGGAGGGCACAGCCACTTACAAAGACATCCCGGACGAAGTTAAGCCTGAAATTTTCAAAGCAATGGGATTGGATGAGCACGACGTCGAATACGACTATATGGCCAGCCAACCGACATCAGCCGTGGCGCAATATCTGACCGAAGAAATGCGATCAGCCAACCTGGACCACAACTCAGTGGTGCGGGCGCTTGTGAATGGTCGCCGATCATCAATAAGCGGGAAAATGATGGTATCCAACGCAGTCGTGGATGAAATGTATAAAGGCGGATTTATCACCAGCGGAGAGCGCACAGCCCTGAAAAAAGTGAAGCTTGGCCAGAATGGCGAAAATCAGGCCATTGCATCCGGCGGATCCAGCGGAGCAAGGAAAAAATCAGTATCCGCACTCGTGACGGCTCTGAAAAATATCCCGAAAGTGGGAGGATCACAAAAAATCGATAGCACTCCAAAAAAGAATGGCACTGAACTAAAAATCAACAAGCCAGCGCAAGCAGACACAAAGCTGTCGACTCGGACATTCCAGGTCGAGCCACTTTCTCTCGCTCAAATTTTCAATGGAGCGCCAGGAAATCCAATGGCAGGCACAAATGTGGCTAAAGCAAAGGCAATGGTGGCAGGTTCGGGAGGTAGAGCACCGGGAACTGGACTCAAATTATCACAAAGCTTTTATAGAGGGCGCGGATAGTGTTATAATTAAGACATAACCAAAAAAATATGGCCATACAACTCATCGCTGGACTCGGAGACCTTTCCAAGGAACTCGGGGAAACAAGCGCAAATCAAACACCAAATCGTATAAAACACTACAATGACGCTGTGGTGGCTTTTGCACAGGAAAGGAAATGGCCATTTTTGAGCAAAAAAGACTCATCCCTGCAAACTGTGGCCGGAACTCAAAAATATAGCCTCGCCACAATCACCGATATGCGAAAACCGGGTGGAATAAAGGAAATTCAGATAGGAGACGATTCAGAATCAAACGCACCATTTTTGCCGATAGACTATGAACAAAGACACTCAGCATCCGGAAAGTTTTTCTATATCGACGAGGAAACGAATGAGGTGTGCTTTGTGGGCGGAATCACTACAACTGGAGACGCGATCAATATTCGATATTATTACATCCCAGCAAGAATCACAGACGTGGCTGACACAGTCGGATTCCCAATCCCTGACAATTTTTCAAAAGCCATCGGAACTCTAGCCGCTGCCTATGTTCAATGGGCGCGATACCTGGATGCACAAGGCAACCGTCTGTACAATATGTACGAAAGGCTCCTGAATAAGGCGTCTTTCCAACAGTCGGAACGCAATAAAATGAATCCTCGTAAAATGGAGCATCCTCTCAGATGGCGCGGTTTTCGTCGCACATCGAGCGGAATCCGATAACATAAATGAAACAAACATCCCCACTTTCAGGAGGTTCAAATCTACCAGCCAAAGACTGGATTTTTGACGGTTTCAATTTGGGGGTCAATAATTTTGCGCTGGCCACAGAACTTAAGGGAAACGAGCTTGAACAGGCCAATAACTTCGAACTTTACGGAAAAAGAAGCGCACGGCCAAGACGCGGAGGGGAAAAACTTGGAAATTCGCTAGATGGAAATTCAGTGGATGGGCTATTCCAATACAAAGAGGGGGAAGCAAATGACATACTTGGTATAAGCGCAGGAAAACTACGAAAATACAACCCACTCACTGAAGATTGGGATTTAGTCACGGGCGGAGATTTTACAAGCGGACTGCGAACTCGAGGCGTAAAACTTCGGGGAAATTTGTATTTTGGAAACGGCGTTGATAATTTTACGCGGTATAATGGCACAATCGCCGCCACTTTTGCCGCCATAGCAGCGCCCGCTGGAGGTGGAATTGCAGTCGTTGGAGCAGCTGGCACGACATCATATTCATACCTGATCACAACCGTAACCGACAAAGGAGAATCATTGCCGAGCGCACAGCTTGACTTATCCACTGGAAACGCCGTGCTCGATACGACAAATAAAAACCGAATCACATTCACCCGCCGAACCGAATCTCAGGTGGTGGGATACAATATCTACGGCCGAAAATTGACTGGCATGGGAATCACTCTGATGAAGTACATTGATCAGCCCGCCTCAGGCGCCACAGTGACCTATGACGACATCGGAAGCGACACACCGCAAATATGGCTACCACCCGAGGGAGACAGCACAGACGGTCCAAGCCTGACGATGTGGGAGCAGCTCCGAGGATCACTAGTTGGAGCGGGAGACATAAACTCACCGCATCGCCTCTATTTTTCAGGAACTGGCGAAAGGTACGAATCATTCAGCCCCGCACACAATGGCGGTTGGGTTGACGTCCGTCCGGGGGACAATGACAAAGGCGTGAACGGTTTTGCACCGTTTGAGGCAAAAATCATTGTGCTTAAAGAGCGCTCAGTCCATAACTTCACATTCTCGGCCACAACCGGTGATGCCGTAATTGGCGAAATTATCACATACGTCGGATGCGGAGCGCCAGGATCCGTAGTGGTCATGGAAAACGACGTCGCATTCATCGACTCGGAGCGCAAACTCCGCGTGCTTGGATATGAGCCGAATTTTTCCTCGGCCATCCGAACATCCTCACTATCTGAGGGACGCACGCAAGAATTATTCGAAGATATTGACCCTGACTACCTATTTCAAGCGGAAGCGGCGTATTTTCAAGGGCGCTATATTTTGGCATACACGCCGACAGGAAGCACTAAAAACGAACGCGTCATCATTTACGACCGCAAATATCTCTCATTTTTGGGCACATGGGACGGCGCAGATTGCCACATTAAGAGTTTCATATTGTATGACGGCAAAGACGGAAAACAACGACTATTTTGCGGATCGAGCGACACGGGTGCCGTGTTTGAATTTAATGTTGAGGGCAAACTCGTGAATTACGACGGATCCGTGATTTATTCCGTGATTCGCACCCGCAATGAAGACCTTGGAAATTCTGGCCAAAGCAAGCTATGGAAATGGTGCGACCTCCGAATATTCCGCGTGGCCGGAACCATAAAACTGAAAACAATTCTTAATGGTGCCACCACCTTTGACGAACGCTCATTCTCGAGCGTGATTCGCGGTGGGTTTGGAATCAAGCGTTGGGGGACATTCTTGTTCGGTGCAAAACTCGGAGAATCAGCCAGCGCATCCGATTTAGATAAAACATTCCGCAAAGAAATATATGAAATAGCCAATTCATTGCAGTATGAAATCAGCAAAAACGATGCGACTACAGATTTTATTCTCGTGTCAATGCGTGGCGAAGCGCTGATGCTTCCGCAGGAGGTATTTGATTCAAGCAATGTGATTTAAAATGTGTTATAATTAAGAAATAAAACAACCATATGGACAAGGTCATCAAAGCAGCTAATAACGAACTCGGAACAATTACAGCAACCCTGACGGTGGCTGAGGTTTCGTCACTCCATTTAACCCCAGTACCGGCCAATGCACCAGGAATTATAGTGCTCAATGCTGCAACTGCTGAAGAAGAGCACCTCTATTACGATACGCGAGACGCCGGAGCAGGAACCGTATCGGGATTAGTGCGCGATGTCTCCAATTTGAATGGCGGAGTAGGGCGCGAACATGCCAATGGAACGCCTTGGGAAACAATGATGACGGCGGAATATTTCAATGGATTTGTAGACCTTTGGCTTGAAGAGCACACCCAAGCAGGAATTCACAAAGGGCCAGTGAGCGTGGCGTATACCCCAGCCGCTGCCGAAACAGTGACGCTCGATCTTGCCGTTTCAAACAGACATAAAATCCAAATGCCAGCCGGGAATATCACGATTGCGCTATCAAATGGAACTCCGGGACAATTCTTCCAAATTGAATTAACACAGGACGCAGTAGGTGGTCGCACAGTAACATGGTTCACGACTATAAAATGGACAGACGGAATAACTCCTGTACTTTCAGGGGCAAATAAGCGCGATATCATAGGTTTTATAATCACGGGGGCTAACACATACGATGGCACTGTAGCCATGCCGAATTTATGATTTTAACAAACGGAATTATCTTTATTTGGTCAGGAACTAACGCGAGCATCCCAGCGGGGTGGTCGCGGGTTACTGATATGGATGATAGATATCCAAAAGGGACGGCAGACGCCACAAACCCAAATGTGACAGGTGGAAACGCGACGCATACCCACACTACGGCAGATCACACCCACACCGTGACTTCGGCGCATACCCACACAATAACGGTAGGCGCTGGCGCTGGTGGCCAAGCTGGTGTCGGAAGCGGAACTGATAGCTCACCATATAACCACACCCATGCAAACTATACTTCGGGTGCTGTTTCCGGATTTTCATTCAATACTGCGACGGCCTCTTATGCCGCTGTTTCAAACAATCCCCCTTATTACGATGTTATTTTTATCACTCCAACAACATCCGTATCATCCTTGCCGGATGGCGTTGTTGCATTAACAGATAGAGCGGTCCCAAGTAATTTTTATGCTTGTGACGGCGCGAATGGGACACCTAATTTAGTTGACAAATTTATAAAAGGGGCTGCGGCCGGAGGAAATGCTGGGGGGACTGGTGGATCAACGACAAACATCCATCCACTATCCCATACACATGCAACTACCCATACTCACGCAGCCGCAACTTCCAGAGCACAAAGCTCATTGGCAGGAAATGGAAACGGTGGTTCTGGTCCAGTCACAATGCCGCATACCCATTCAATCGCTTTGCCAGCTTCGGCTACGAATGCGACAACCAACAACGTTTCACTTACAACAAGTGAAACAGTTGAACCTGCCTATACAAAACTCATCGCTATAAAAGCTTCGGGCGAAATATCCAGCCCAAGTAGTATTATCGCTTTATGGCTTGGGACGCTAGCAAATATCCCTAGAGGATGGATATTGTGTGATGGGAAAAAAGGAACCGTCGACATGCGAGGAAGACACTTGAAACTTACCGCGACACTCGGAGAGGTTGGAAATACTGGCGGATCGAATGAACACACCCACGCTAGTCAAAACCACAATCATGTGATTTCTCACTCGCACAGCACATCAATAAGCCATAGTGGATTGACAGCCGAATCAATGGGAGGCGGTGGCGTCACCACCACAACGCAAGGAACCACCCACGCCATAACTTCGACCTCTGTCAATATTACGACCGACAATGCTGCAACTTCCGCCAATTCGTCAAACAACGAGCCGCCATATAGAACCGTAGCGTTTATAAAATTATCACCTGCCAATCCGGGGGAATTTATTCTAAATTTCATACACTAATATGAACAAAAAAGAAGCCAAAAGATTTGCGCCATTGCAGGCATACGAGGATAGAAGTCGAGCTATCTGGTATTTGCTGGGGGCTGGAACGGTGCTGATTATTCAAATTTTAGCGATAATTTTCCACTAAAATGCAAACTTACGAATACATCTTAATATCGTTATCAGTTGGCCAGTTTTTGGCCATGATTATCGGTGGGTATATTTTCCTACAAAAGCCAAGCGTGCTGGCCAAAAAAATTGCAGACGATGCGGCGGACGAACTAGAAAATCAAAAAACTGCCTGCAAATATAAGCACAACCGCATCGATGAGGTTTTTATCGAAATAAAAGATGAAATTCAAACCATAAGCAAAACATTCGAATTTTTCCAAAGAAACGATTTTAAGCATATTGAGAAATACTCCCGATCAATCGACAATCGGATGGCAAAATTAGAGGGACAAAATGAGACAATAGTGAAGATTTTGACCGAAGTTCTTAACAAAAAATAGTCATTGAGTTTCCTGGGATGACGGGGATTTTATGGGGTTTTGAGCAATTTCCCCGTTTCTTTTCTCCCCGTTGTCCCCAGGGGACTGAATAGCACTCATTGACGGATAATCCTCGGCATAGTATAATTAGGCCATAACCCTAATAAAAAACTATGGAAATTAGAATCCGTCCAAAAATCAAGTGTAAAAACTGCGATCACATGATTTGGAAATATGTGAGCAAGCAGGGATTATGTCAGAGTTGCTCACATAAAGGAAAGCCCAGATCTGAATCAACAAAGGAAAAAATACGAACATCCCAAAGCGGGGAAAAATCACACGCATGGAAAGGAGATGAGGTCGGATATGCTGCACTCCATACATGGGTAAAAAAAGTATTTCCGAAAACTAAACTGTGCCAATGTTGCGGAAAAGTACCACCAAAAGACCTAGCAAACAAAGGAATTTATAATAGAGAAGTAAAAAACTGGGAATGGTTATGCAGGCGATGCCACATGACCAAAGACGGACGATTCAAAAATCTCAAACAAAACAGGGAGGATACAAAATGAGACCTTTGATAATCATCTGCGAATGTGGAAGAGTGCGTCGTTTCGGCGAATGGATAATTCCAACAGACGGACAGCGCACCGCAATCAACTCGGGCACATACAAAAAACAACCGCAAAATTGCACGGTATGTCTGCCCCGACCCGGAACAACCAACCGATTGCTTCCGGTGCATGAGGCGCAGTGACCATCATCACTGTGTAACGGGTACACGCTGGGCGCCCTATAAAGCCCAGCACCAATAATTCTTAAAAAACGCCTATTCGTAAATACAACGGATTCAAAAAAATGGAGCAAATTGCAATCGCCCTATTTTGCACCGGAGTCGTGTGCATAATTGCGGGTTTTATAATTTTAATAAAGCATATCCACATTGAGCCGAGATGTTGGGACCGAATGGCTCAGCGCGGAGAATGCACAATAAAGAAATGAAAATAATTGATATCTCACATTGGCAGGGAACCATAAATTGGGACAAAGTCGAAAAGTCCGGCGTTGACGTGGCCATTATGAAAGCCAGTCAAGGCACAGCTATGGTGGACAGCAAATTCGCGCAAAATAAAAAAGAAGCCCGAAAAGAGGGGTTGCTTTGCGGATTTTATCATTTTGCCAATGGCAGTGATTACAAAAAAGAAGCTGATCACTTTTTGAAAACAGTCGGAGACATCCAAGAGGGCGAATTCCTAGTCCTGGATTTTGAGATAGACATCGCCAATCCAGCGGAGTGGTGCAAAAAGTGGCTGGACTATGTGACCGAAAAAGTGGGATTCAAGCCGATGTTTTATTCCAATGAGGCGAGAATAAAAGCGATCGATTTCACCGAAATAGCCAAGGCCAGCTATGGTCTATGGATTGCTAAATACGGCGACAACGATGCCATCGCTGAGCCGAATGAAATACCAAACACGGATGAGTGGAAATTTTACGCCATATGGCAATTCAGTTCGAGAGGGAGCGTTGACGGCATAACTGGAAATGTCGACCTGAACACAACCACAATGGACATCAAGACCATGAAAAAATACGGAAAACCAAAGGAAGTGGAAATGATTGATTATAAGGAACTTTTTGAGGAAGAGCTAAGTAAAAACAAAACACTGGAAGCTCAAATAGCGCAATGCTCGTCAGAAAAGCAAGCGTTGGTCGATAAAATTGAGCAGATTAAAAAAATTGTTAATTCATAAAAAGCACAAAAATATGCAAAAATTTCTAGAATTTATAGACGGCTACAAGACCTATATCGGGCTTGTATTGATAGCACTTGGATCCGTCGGAATCGCCCTATATTTCACATCGGAGCAAGTTGCGACTGTCTTGGATAACGCCCTTAAAATCGCTGGATTGATATTGTCTTTCATTGGAACAATCCACAAAGACATTAAGATTGAAGAGGCCAAAGCCGGATATTAAGAGTTCTTTCCCAATTTAGAAAAAGCCCCTGTACTGGGGGCTTTTTTTGTTGCGAAAAGTTATCCCCTGCCGTTGGTAAAAAACACTTGACAAATCCGCTCGCTAGGAGTATACTAGAAATACTGAGGAACTGAGCTGGGATGCACGACACCAACCAACAGAAAGCCTACGGGCGGGGAAACGACGAGTGTGCGGCACGCTGGCAAGGATCCAAAGGAAAAACGGGTGAACTAACTAATCAAAGGGTTAGGGTGAAACCCACAAAAACAAAAATATGAAAGCACAAAAAACGCTAGACATGAAGATCGCAGACGCAAAAGCAGAACTGGCTCAACAGCCAAAAAAGGACAAAGAGGGGAAATTTAGAAAAGAGACATGGACAGAGAGATTCGGATGGTACGCGATAATTTGGATTTTTGGATGGGGAGTGGCTGGAGGCTGGGGATACACCTACGCCTACGAACACAGCAAAGACCTATTCGGCACCAAAACCATCACCATAGAGGTACAGCACGCTCAAGCGAGCACTGACACCCCAAAAGAGGTCAAAGCCCCGCAGACCGCAGAATCTGAAGCCAAGGAGGGAAGTTTTAGCGCCTACAACGCTGAAATCGGGCAGACAGACGCCGACCCATTCACAATGGCATCCGGAAAAAAGGTATACGAGGGCGCAATCGCCAACAACTGCCTGGACTTCGGAACCAAAATCAAAGTCAACGGAAAAACAAAGGTGGTAGAGGATCGGATGAACTCACGCTACGGATGCGAAGACTTTGATATCTACATGGAGAGCTACGACGCCGCGATCAACTTCGGGCGCCAAACCATAAACTACGAAATACTATAAAAAAATGGATACACGAACCGACGAACAAGTGAAAGCCGAATACGACAGAATCAACGGCATCGGTGCCAAGGACTACGGGTCCAAGGCGGTCATAAAAAGAGACGTGATCGCCTTGGCCAAGAAACTCGGATATAAGACGGCAGGATTTCATAAGATGGGACGACAGCAACTATTCGCCATAGAGCGAGACTTGGAAAGGAGGTGTGAAGGATGATACATAGACGCGGGTCAAGGGGATCAATAAACGGATCCCATAAAAGAGACCTGGAAAACGAATACAATGCTAAAGCAATTTTTAGCCTAACCGACAAAAAACTATCCATAGGGGATGAAGAGATGGACATGTTGGAAAGTACTAGCCACAATCTTGCGAGAATGTTGGAAAGGGGAACGGGAAGATTGAGAAAATGCAAAAAATGCGGAGATGTTCACGTAAACCAGCAGGCAAACGAAAGGAGGTTTGGAACGTGGATAAATAAAAACGGATTCCTTTGCTATTTTTGCAGGAGTGGGGAAAAAAGACCCATGACAAAAGTCGCCAAAAAGAAAAGGGAAGTTATGCAAAAAGTGTGGGATTTATACATCAAGAGAATAAACATTGGAGTAACAACGATAAAAAAATGAGCGAAATAAAAAAATTAGAAAAAGAGATCGAGGCACTAGAAAAATTTTCAACAACGATGATTTTGCGAGAGCTCAGCCCGAGATTTTATAAAATGGAAGTCGAAGCATTCGAAGAATACAAAGAAGCATCGCCGGAAGAAAAAGACAGAATATGCAAAGAGGTCGCAGAAAAACAAGCCAAAATTTTAATGGAAGAGATAAATGCTGAAGTGGAAAGGAGGTGCGCAAAATGAATGGAAAAACTGATTGCTGTAACGTGGAGGCAACAAAGGTACACGACATCGAATTCACTCGACTAGTCTGCCCAGGATGCAAGAAGTATGTGGGAGGATTTAAAAACAGCCAAAAAATGGTTTTCCACGACGGATCGTGGATCACATCAACGGAGCATAAAAAACTAATTAAAAACAACCATGGAAGAAAAAGAATGGGTCAAAAGACCCCTATCGGAAAAACAGCGTGAGGTATATGCCTATGTGGCCGGCTACATCGAAGACAACTTAAAATTTGAAGGAAAACCAATTGCCCCAACCCGGCGCGAGATTGTGGAAAAACTGGGGATAAGTGAGCAGGCCGTATCGGCACACCTCCGCGAGATAAAAAATAAAGGCTGGATTTGCTTCACTGACGGAGGGTGGAGGAATATCGAGCTCATCCCAAAGCAATGAGGAATATCATAAGAATTAACTGCCCATATCCCAAAAGTCCAGGATCTGAAATCGCAAGAAAAGTTCTCAAAAATACACCAATAAAAGAGATCAGAATACTGGTGTCAAAACAGAGTGACGAGGGAAGATTTTTGACCATAGACATTGAATATGAGGATGGAAAAAGCAATGAAAAAGAGGCTTAGAAAAAAATTAGCAAAAAAGTACCCGCTATATTTATGCAACGGGACAGATGCACCGCAGGAATTTTTTCGAGCCGGAATGATAGGAACACTAGGGAATGAGCCAAATATCATCAAGGTTTTGCCATATGCCGCGAAAATTATAGAGGCAAGAAGAGCCCAATTTATAGGATACGACGCATGCGCATAAGGTTGGTAAAAAAAGCTTGACAACTAGCGAGCGATAGAATATAATCAAGGAAGTAATTAACAAACAAAAAAATGCTCGAAAAGAAATCAAAGCCGTGCTCATTGTGCGGGAAAAAAATGGAGGGATGCGCATCGCAGATTACCCAAAAAGTGGTATGCGGAAAATGTTCGGGAGAATTACATCAGGCGCGCACACTGAGCAGATACCACCAACTGAAAAACTCGCCGAGGTTTTTATACTGGAGGAATAAATTGGCAGCCATGGAGGCGACGATACAAGGAAAGGAGGTGGGAACATGAACGAAAAATATAGGTATTTCAAAAGTCCGATAATGGCAAACATAGCTGAGACGATGTGGAATCAAATAAAAGATTTAAGCGTCGATGATGCTGAAAGAATTATAGCAACATTATTCAGACAAAATACCTTGAAAGCATATAAAAAATCAGGCTTCAAAATGTCTGATGAAAGGAATGGTTTTTATGGAGACAATGCACATACTGATATGGGCGTAGATCATCCAAGCAAAATATGGAATGGGAAAACGCATATCCACATTTTTGAGCCATATGGACTTGAGATGGAAAATTTGGAAAAATTGATAGTATGGTGCAAAAAGAATAAAAAAACATTCCGAATAAATGGGGACAGTCCTCATTTTGCAGGACGAACAGTGCGTGTGTACATCACAAAAAACGAATCTAAATAATCTAAAAAAAATTGCTATGATGGAAATCAGAACAGCCCAACGGACGCAATCGAAGCTCCGCATCGGGCTCTCATCACCCTCGGGTGGCGGGAAAACATACTCCTCACTATTGCTCGCAAAAGGGCTGGTGGGAGAATGGGAAAAAATAGGAATGATCGACTCAGAGAATGGACGAGGCGACATTTACTCAGACTTTGGAAAATATAATATAATCACACTGAAACCACCATTCACGCCGGAAAGCTACATCGAAGCAATCCGCGCATTTGAAAAAGCAGGGGTAAGCGTAATAATCATCGACTCCACCACCCACGAATGGGACGGAGAGGGCGGATGCCTACAGCTGAATGAAAAGCTGGCGGTAGCAAAATACCGAGGGAATACTTGGAGCGCATGGAGCGAGACCACCCCAAGACACCAACGATTCCTCGATGCGATCACCTCGAGCGACTGCCACATCATAACGACGGTGCGAAACAAGGTGGACACAGTGTTCGCCGACGGCAAAGTGAAAAAGGTGGGCATCAAGGAAATCCAGCGTGAGGGATTTGAATACGAGCTGACAGTCAACTTCAATGTCGACCGCGACTCGCACACAGTAATGGCCAGCAAAGACAACACGCGACTCTTCGAGGGAAAAGACCCATTCGTGATCACTGAGGAAACAGGGAAAATCCTGCGAGACTGGGTGGAAAGCGGAGCAGCCGACGAAACAGCTGACGCCAAGAAGATGCTGCGAGAAGTGATAGTCGACCAATTGGGAAAGCTTAATAACACCCAGGAACAATTCGAGGCAAAATATGGCATCCTGAAAAACATGGACATCGCGACACTGGAGTCATACGCCGGAAAATTGGAAAAGAAACTTAATAAAACTAAACCGCAAGATCCGCTCTCGGCGTCAATCGCCAAGTCCGCGACCAAGCACGAATAATATGAAAGACGAAGCAATGCAACTCATTGAGAAGCAAACTCGATTCTACCTCTCCACACCGGAGAAAGCGGCGGAAGCCCTGCTATTTGTGCGCAACCTTGAGCGCTTCGCCAAGGAGGTCAAAGAAAAGGTCAAAGAGCGAACGGTCGAAATTATGGACCGGGAGCACACCGAGCTGATTGAATACTCGATCACCGACCAAGAGACCGGCGAAATCCGGGAATGGAGAGTGACCCGCGACTACGGAAAGCAGAGCAAGGAATACCGCGCAACAAATGTGATCGAGGCGCTGGGAATGGAGCGAGCCCTGCCATTTCTGAAAGTGGGAAAAGTGAAGCTTGAAAGCTACCTCAAAAAAGCAAACCTGAAAGGGGTGCTGACCATGGAGGAAGTGGCCAAAGCAACTGCCGACCCTGAGATTAAGATAATCAAGGGTAGCGGGGTAAAAATCACGGAAGTAAAAGCTAAATAATAAATCAAAAAAATCTAAAAACAATTTTATGACAAAAGAAATCTACGCCGGCATGACTAAGGCCGCAAACCCAATCGAAAACGGAACATACCCAGCACGCCTCTTCCAAATCATCCAAATCGGAAGCCAGTATTTTTGCAAAAGAAACGTCAAAGGCGACGTGATCAGCGAATGGTACTCACCGCAAATCCTGCTGGGATTTGAGCTCCCAACCATAGTGGAAGAAAACATGGACGGGGTAAAATTTGCCAAAATCAAAAGCGTGACATACTTCCTAAGCATGAACCCAAGCCGAAACGGAGTGCCAGGACTAAGAGAGATAATCGACGGAATGAGAGGAAGCGCTGAATACTCCGAAGAAGAGCTACAGAAATTCAGTGTCACAGCCTTCATGGGAAAAACATTCTCCATCAAACTGGACGGAGTCGAAAGCAAAGGCCAAGTATTTCAAAACATCGTAGGGATAGCCCCACTCGGAAAAGACGAAATGCCGGAGCTTGACCCTGCCTATATTCCACGCAAAGAAATCCTAGTGACCATCGACGACTTCAAAAATCTTGATACGCTCGGACTTCCGGACTGGATCCAGGAAAAAATCATGAAATCGAGCGAATACGCTGAAATGGAAGCGAAAGCCGGAGAGCCTGAATTTAATCTACCGCCACATCCAACTGAAAAAAACTCAGGCGGAACCAGTGATGATGGAATCGACATAGACGACCTAGAACTTTAATCCGAACGGATACCACCCTCGGAAACGGGGGTGGTTTTCCTGAAAATAAACATGATTTTAATCCTAGATACAGAAACAAACGGGCTTCCAGTTGACTGGAAAGCCCCCAAAGAAGAGGTGGAAAACTGGCCACGAATCATCCAAATAGCTTGGCAGCATTATACTCCGGAGGGCAAGAAGATAGCGGAGCATAACTACCTGATCAAGCCGAACGGATTCGAGCTGAAAAAGGAGGCGCAGGCAGTAAATGGAATCACGCGCGAGATGCTGGAAAAGGACGGTGTGAGCATCAAATACGCGCTGAAAATGCTGGAACTTTCACTCCACGTAACCACCAAGATCGTCGCGCACAATATGTCATTCGACAAGAAAGTTGTGCAGGCCGAAATGGTCAGAATCAGCCAGCAAAAAGCACTGGAAAAAATGCACGACATCGAAAAAATTTGCACAATGATGAGCTCGACAAAATTCTGCAATCTTCCCGGCCCACGCGGAGCCAAGTGGCCAAAGCTGGAAGAGCTTCATATGTGCCTATTTAAGAGCATTCCAACCCAAGCGCATGATGCGCTGGCCGATGTTGATGCCACTGCAAAATGCTTCTTCGAACTTCACAAACGGGGGATAATCGGTGCATAACCTGCACAAAACTGCTCTTTGACTTGCGACCGCGTAAGCGGTAGAATAGTTAGTATGAAAACACACGCTAAAAAATTAATGGTCGTATTCTGAAGCAGCCAGCAGAGCATTAGCGTGTGTGCTGGCTGCTTTGTATATGACTCTTAAAAAAATAATCATTATGACAGAAAACAAACAGGAAAATGTCTTTGACAAGCGTGGAGGCGACGTCCAAGCGGAGATAAAACAATATCCGCTCGAGAAAATGGACTTGCTATCCACGACGAGTAGCACCGGCTCGAAGACATACAATCGGTGCACAGAAAATGTGTTCAGGATCCTGCAGGCGCATCCGGATTTCAAAGGTAGATTCAGATTCGACGAATGGATCCAAAAACAAGAAATCCAGCACGGAAAAAAGTGGCTGGAGCTTGATGACTCCGACTTCGTGCCCATCCAAAGAAAAATATCAGCAATGTACCCACAATTTCGCATGGTCAGCAAGGAAATGGTCATTGATGCCATCCAAGACGCATGCAGGGCCAACAGCTACGATCGAGCAGCCGACTACGTGAAGAAAATCAAATGGGATGGAAAGGGTCGCCTTGACTCTTGGCTACATCAGGTTTATGGGGTGGAAAACAACGCCTACCACAAAGCAGTCGGCGCCAATTTTTTCAAAGGAATGGTCAAGCGAATCATAAAGCCAGGATGCAAATTCGACACGGTCATGATTTTGGAGGGCAAGCAGGGATGCGGAAAATCCACCAGCCTCTCACTGATCGCAGGCAACTGGCACTTGGAGACCACCATGAAAGCTGACAACAAAGACTTCTTCCTGCAATTCAAAGGCAAGCTGATTGTGGAATTTTCGGAGGGCGAAACAATGAGTCGCACTGAAACCAAAAACATGAAAGCGATGATCAGCACCCGAGTGGACACCTACCGCGCACCATACGGCCGGATTATGAAAGACGTGCCGCGCAGGTGCATATTCGCCATGACTACCAACCAAGACGAATACCTCAAGGATGAATCCGGCAACCGCCGCTTCTTCCCAGTTGAGGTGGTGCGCGAACGCGTGGACTTGGAGTGGATTCGGAACAACCGCGATCAGATGTTCGCCGAGGCACTGCACCGAGTGGAGGTGCTCAAGGAAAGCGTGTATGAATATCCAAGCGAAGCAGAAGAATATCAGATGGATAAAATGGTGCGAAGCCCATATGAAGAAGATATCAGCAAGTGGCTCAAAAACCCATTCATTGGAGGCACTCAAGCACGCGACCTAGCGGAGGGAATATCAATCTCGGAAGTATGGTCATATGCCCTGATAGGTGACAAGGCAAAGATGCGAAAATCAGAGGAAATGCAGATTGGTCTGGCGCTTCGACAGATGGGATTTGAAAAGCGAAAATCAGGACCTAAGGAGAGTAGAAATTGGCGCTGGTTTTTAAAATAAGGCGTCCTACCTAGGCTGGACACAAAAAAAAGAGGTTGGACACCTTTTATAGCACAAACAAGCCTAGTGTCCATTGTGTCCTACCTGTCCTACCTAAATCTTAAAAGAGTTATAAAGTAGATAGAAGACGGGGGTATACACGGGAGGTTAGTAGGAAAAAATGCAAAAAGGATGGCCACGCTGGACAAAAGGCTCAAATAAGCCAAAAGTAGGTTGGACACCGGATGGACACCAGGATGGCCACGGATGGACACCAAAACGAAGATAAGCCAAAACTTATGATAACACTCAAAAAACTATTTCACACAATGCACCCAGAGTTTGACAAAAAGACGCGAATGGGGTGCGGTAAATTTCTAGCCGTAAAAGGGGGCTGGATTTGGGACTTACCGGAGCACGAACAAGCGGAGGCAGAAATGCTCCACGACGAGTGGTTGACAGTCTGCAAGGTTGCGGAAAAAGAGAGACATACCGAAGAGCGAAAAACCAAAAAGGAAATAGAAGCGTGGATCGCGTCGGAGCCTGAACTGGTAAAATTCCAAAAGCGTGCAAGGTGCCGATACCTCAACACTCAACTAGCGAGGGCGCAGAGAAATTGGCAGACACTCAGAGACAAATTCGTGTGGTGGTCGAGGGCGAGGGCGCCGAGAGAAACATTGGAAGCCATACAAAACGACGCCACCAGGCTGGACAAGCGCATAAAGGGCTATGAGGCAGCGCTAAAACTGGCGAGCGGACGAATCACGGAAGAGGAAAAAAAGGAGCTGATAACGGACGACATGATTGAAAGGGCGCGCGAATTTCCAATAGAAAACCTACTGGAAAAGGGCAACAACGGAAGATGCAAGTGCGTATTCCACCAAGGCGAAGATTTTAATATGGACATCCGAAAAAACTACGCGCACTGCTATGTTTGCGGAGAGTCCGGGGACACAATCAAAATATATCGCCAAATCAACGGCTCGAGTTTTCGAGAAGCTGTACTGGCACTACAATAAAATGGCTCGAGAAATATCACAGCGACAAATAGACATCGCTAAAAAAATCATACAAAAGGAACGGTTCCACCGCGTGGATCCGCAGGACTGGGGCAACCACCACGACATCAGCAACCGGAAGCGCCAAATCAAAGAAATGGAGTTTTTGGAGACGCTGGTCGTGCGACTTTTCCAAGAAAGGGAGACATTTAAGAATCAACCACGTCTAGTTTAAATGAGTTTAAAAACATTATGGCCAAAATAACACAAAAACACATCGACATGGCACGCAAAATTGTAGCGCGCATGCCAAAGGCACAATTTGAAAGCGTGCCGAGCGAGGAAGAGGAAAAGCAGGCAGAATGGGTGGGTAAGCTCATCGAGGCAATGTGGGACAACCTCCGCGCCCACAGGGCTGGACTCGGCTGGGACGACTACGAAAAGACAATCATAAAAAGCCCAGTGATGATTTGCCTGCCACGCAAAACCAAAGAGGATAAAAAGTGCGCCCTGAACCTGAACGCATTCCGGAATTGGAAACACTTCACTGCCAACGACGTGAAAGTCCAATACTCACAGGCAATGGAAGACCAGCTCGCCGGAATTAAATTCACGTGCCCGATAGAGCTGAAATTTACATACTACAAAGCGCAGAACCGAACCAGCGACCGATCCAACGTGATATCAATCGTGGAAAAGTTTTTTTGCGACGCAATGGTGCAACACGGATGCATTCCGGACGACAACGACAATTACATCCGCGCCAGCCACGCATATTCGGGCGGCATAGACAAAGAAAACCCACGCGTGGAAATAGAAATCATTCAGGACCTTGACACGCCCGCTAGTGCTTGCTAGAATATAAATATGGATACACTTGAAAAGGAAAAAATGAAATTGCTCGGGAGTAAAGGAGGCAGGGCTACAGCTGAAAAGCATGGCTCTGATTATATGCGCCAAATCGGGCTGAAAGGGCTCGACAAACGCTATGCAGAAAAGAGGAAAAAAGCTCTTCGTGGTCGAAAAGAGACTGCTAATCAACCAATAACAACAAAAAAATGATAGTAAAATCAGTATCAATCTACAAACCGCATGAGGTCGCATCATTTGAAATCGGTGCATTTCTTATCGTGGGAGAAAAAGAATCACGGCACAAAGTGACCCTAATCTCAATCAATTTTTTTAATTCAGTCCGCGTTGATTTCTCAAGCGGGATGACTTTGACATTCAAAGGCTTTCCGATTGTGTTTGAAAAATAATGGCAAGAGACATACACGAAGACCCAATCTATGAATTTTTTATAGCAAGACACAAAGACCAATTCCTGCGTGAAGTTTTGGAAGCATCGGACGCGGAACGAGCATGCTCGACATTCCCGGACGACAGAATCCTTGACTTCATAGAACTGCTCAACAGCAACGTCGCAATATCATTGCTGATCAGATACCCGGAAGACTTAGTGGGTACGATCCGAAGCGACATCGGCGCACTCAAATATCGAATCACGCCGGCACAGCTCAAAAGACGGCTCAAAAAAGCCAAAGAATAGGTATAAAATAGGTATAATTCACATAAAAGTATACATATGGCAATCAAAACAAAGCTCGAACTGATGGAGGAAATGATGGACGCGACGCAAGAAACGCTCATCATCAATTCAATCGAAATGGAAAACCTGACGCGCACACTACCAATCTTCGTGAAGAAGCTCGAAGACGTCAAAGCAGCCAACGCCAACATGAAAGGCAAGGCCAAGTACGAACACGAAAAAACAATGGTCACAGCATTTGAGAATCACCACAAGAAGATTGCAATCGCCATGGCCAACAAGCAAGCAGCACTCGAATCCACTAAGACATCGGCCGAGATTTTGGGAGGGATGATCGAGGAAGAAAAAGCCGCACAGCCGGAACCAAAAAAGTAATAAACATTAATTGCTCAAAAGAGCCCAAAAACACCATGGAAGAAGACACAGTACAACGCGAATTAACATTCGGCGAAAAAGCAGTGGGATTAACATTTAACCCAGGCAACAACGAAGCGGTCGACAAAGTGAAAAAGGCATACGCCGGAATCATTGACCAGCTCAACGACATGCGAGTACCCGGACAATCAGAAACCAACCGGCTTGTTTCAATTGCGATCACCGAAGCCCAATCAGCACAGATGTGGGCAGTAAAAGCAGTAACTTGGAGAGACTAATAGAAAAAATATGCAAATAGAAACAAGAAAACTAGCCGAACTGATACCATACCCAAAAAACCCCCGTGCCATCACGGAGGAAAAAAAGAGCGAACTGAAAGGAAAAATCAGTCGCTGGGGACAGATTGGCGCGCTTCTGATAGACGGACGCGATAAGGCGACCATATTGGGAGGCAACCACGTCTTTGAGGCAATGACGGAACTCGGGATGGCTGAGGTCAAAGTCGAGTACCGTACCCCAAAGGATGACGCGGAGGCGCTAGAACTTGTTATCTTGCACAACGAGCGATTCGCAAGCTGGGTACAAAACGACCTCGGTGCATTGCTCAAACAATATCAAGGCGAGATAGACCTGAGCGGATACACAATCGACATGGGCAAAGGCACCGGACTCAAATCAATCCTCGCACGATACGGCGAGACCGAAGAGGATGACTTTGACGGCACACTGCCAGCCGTGCCAGTGAGTGAAAAAGGAAAAGTATATCTGCTTGGAGAGCACCGACTTATGTGCGGAGACTCCACGGACCCGGAAGACGTTCGCAAACTCATGGACGGCAAGAAAGCATCCGTGGTAGTAACGGACCCGCCCTACGGCGTCAGCTACACCGGCAACCCGAACGGCACAGACTACGAAATGATTGCCAACGACGACCTGCGCGGGGAAAAGCTCGATGCGTTCCTACTGGCGGCATTCACGAACATAACCAAACACGCGATAGCAAACCTGCCCGCGTATGTTTTCTATGCCTCAAGCACGCACAAAGAATTCCAAAACGCCCTCGAAGCAGCCGGATTCAAACTCAAACAGCAAATCATATGGGTCAAGCACATGGTCATCGGCAATAGCGACTATCACTGGATGCACGAACCGATTATGTACTGCGGACTCGGCAAGGAACGGCCACCATTCTACGGCGACCGCACCAACCGCACAGTTCAGGAAACGGCAATGGACATAGAAAAGTGGCCAAAGGAAAAGCTGGTGCAGATCGTCAAAGACCTGATGGGAAAAACGACCGCAATCCGCGTGAGAAAAGACACCCAACACTACCAACACCCAACACAAAAGCCAGTGGCAATCCTGACACCGCTCATTAAAAACTCCAGCGCCATCAATGAAATAGTCGTCGACCTTTTCTGCGGGTCCGGGAGCACAGTGATAGCCGCACAACAACTCGACCGCAAAGCTTTCGTGATGGAATTCAGCCCAGCATTTTGCGACGTGATACGAAAAAGGTATGCCAAATTTATAAACAAGGAAGATAAGTGGGAGGAATTCACTCCCGCAGAATAATATGAAAAAATATCTACTGCTAGACAAAGAGGGATGGCCAGTTGAGCTGATAAAAGGCCACCCAATCATAAACATAATTCGTCGGCTACTTTTTGGAAGAATGCTCGTCCTCAAGGACTGGTACGAAAAAACAACCGGCATAAAAGTGGCATGAAATACCGAAAAAAACCAATCGAAATCGAAGCCGTCCAAATCACTGCGGGATTCCTGCGTGATATGCGCGGACCACTCGGCGAAAACCTCGTCAGAGTGGACGGAAGCGTGGAATTTTACAAAGACCACGTCAAAATCGCCACACTCGAGGGCGTGATGCACGGAAACCTTGGCGACTGGATCATAACCGGAGTGAATGGGGAAAAATACCCCTGCAAAGACGACATATTTCAAAAAACATACGACAGAGCCGGAGAGGAAGAGCCGGAACCAGTCAAATTCCACGATTTGCTAAAAGACCCCAAAGCTATGGGGCAGTTGATGACCGAAGCCGCGCACGGCGGGTCATTTATGCAGGACTTCAAAATGCAAATATGGGGAGCAATGACTCACGGAAACCGCGTAAGTGAGAGCCAATTGGACACCATAGCAATGAAACTGTATGACAAGTGGGTTCGCAAGGCTGGACGAGTGCCCAAGGATCAAGCACAAAGGTAACGCTCGATCCAAGGGACTCTAGCCTGAGCAATTTCGCGAAACAGGGTATTGCTTGATACACCACACAAACAATTATATTCCAAAATAAAATGGCCAAGAAAAAACCCACAACTAAAGGCACAAAGACACTGGACCCGCAAGATGAGCGGACTATTTTGGCAATGAAAGAGGCGCAAGACGAGGAATTGGCCGAAGCAGTGATGATGGATACCCTCGACGCCAAGCTGACGCCCAAATTCAAGAACTGGCTGGCACTTTTCATGGACAAAAGCAACCCTGATTACTACGGAAACGCCACGCAATGCACGCTGAAAGCCTACAACTGCACCAACTACTTCAGCGCCGGCGTGATTGGCTCAAGGAACCTAAAAAAACTACAGGGAATCATGGGCTCATTTTTGGAAGCGGAACGCATGGGCTTCGGCGAAATGGTTAAAATCGGAGCGGCTAAGATGCTCAAGGGTAGCTTCCAAGACTGGAAAGACCTGATGATAATGGCCGGATTTTACGAACCACCAGCCAAAGCCAAAGACGATGGAGGTAATACATTTAACATAGAGAATATGCAGTTTGCGATCATACGAGACCGCAAAGCGCGTGGACTCCCAATCGAATGATGACACCAAAATGGGCGAAGTGGATGCCCGATATCAGGATATTTTTACAGATTCCACTCATAAAAATAGACACGCACTTGCTCGGAGAGTCGAACGAGAGAATGGCGTGGGAAATAGTCCGCATCCGGTGGCAGATATGGAAATGGTCAGGGGAATTTGATTTATATAAAAAACAACGATGAAAGCAACAAGAAAATTCGTAAATTTCAGCTGGGGCAACCTCAGCATAGAATTCGGGGCAGGATTCAGCGCATACGGCGCCGGCATTCGTTTTTTTGGCGAAGATAACACCATCAGCATCGCCCTGCACTGGCACTACTCGCTATACCTCGGGCTATCAATCGACGCGCTCAATAAACTCGTGAAAAGCTATGAACACGGCAGACGCCTCGGAATCCACGTGTCCGGCAGATACCTGACGATAGACGCACTCAATGAAGCCGATCACAGCGCACTCTTTTGGGACTGGTGGGAATTCATAACTGGTAAGCCAGTATATAGCGACGAAACGCTCACAATGGGCTCGTGTGAGGTTATTATGCCCGAGAACCGATATCCGGCCGACTATGTGGTCAAACGGCAGTCGTGGCGATTCCCGAGGTGGTTTGTGGCAAAACAAAGCGACTCCATAACCGTGAACATCGAGGGCAGAGGCATCCCAATACCAGGCAAAGGGGAAAACTCGTGGGATTGTGGAGACGACGCCATCCGATCAGTCACAACATCAACCGACTGGGACAACGACCGGATGAGCCTGAGACTGGCACTCGAAGACCTCGCAATCACAACACTGAAGCGCCGACAACGATACGCAAGCCTTGACTGGCTTCCGAGAGACGAGGCCGATGAGATTATCGAAGAGCATGCTAAAATAACAAAAGACATGGTCGCAGGGGCAACGGACCAGTGTCTAGGAAAATAAGCACTTGCGGGTCCGAATAATGAGCAGGGCGGACAGATCTAGCCGCCCCCCGCAAGACTTATCCACATATTAACAAGTTATCCACAGTTTTATGCAAAAAGAAATCATAATATGCTCAGCCGTCCAAACAAACACGGGCAAAATATTCCGTGGACATAGGCACGGCGACTGCTACACAGCCATTCAGACGCGACACTTGGCGCCAAGTCAAGAATTGAGTGCAGAGGGATTTATAACATCAAAGAATCGCTTCGTGGGCAGAGAGGAAGCCTTAAAGCTCCAACTCTCAGCCGGAATCAAATCAGTCGGCCCCGAGGGCTACTGCGATGACGAGAGGTTATTCAGCGAGGATTTATACTAATATGCGATATTTTTCAACATTCTCGGGCATCGGCGGGTTCGAGCTCGGCATAGAAAAAGCCTATGGAATACGTAATGCTGACGGAAGTCAGATCGAGCGAAGCCAAACGAATCAGGCGGGAGACAAAGGGCAGGGACTACAGCCCGCGCAGAGGGAAAATATTAGTACCAAGGAAAGACAAGATCGTGAATGCGCTCCAAACATCCCTGACGAAAGACCACTATGTGTTGGCTTTTCCGAAATCGACAAGTACGCCGCCGAAGTTTATCAAAAACATTTTAATCACAAAAACTATGGAGACATCAAACTCATCCGCGCCTACGACATCCCCGACATCGACCTGCTCGTGGGAGGATTTCCTTGCCAAGCTTTTAGCATTGCTGGAAAGCGTGGGGGATTTGAAGACACCCGCGGAACTTTATTCTTTGAAGTCGCTCGGATTCTCAAGCGCAAACACCCAAGACTCGTGCTACTTGAAAACGTCAAAGGGTTGCTATCTCATGACGGAGGACGAACTTTCAAAACCATCGTCGCCACGCTTGCAGAATTGGGGTATGCTGTCGAATGGCAAGTGCTTAACGCAAAGGATTTCGGAGTCCCGCAAAACCGAGAACGCGTGTACATTGTCGGACATCTTGGAGGATTCGGTGGACGCCAAATATTTCCTTTCCGAGATAGCAACGGATCGCATCTTAGAGAAATCACGCAGGGAGTTAGTGACGCCCAACGAATCTACGATCCAAGCGGAATAGCGAAGAGCCAAAAGGCACTCGGAGGTGGCCAAGGAGCGCGAACGGGGCTATATGCCATACGCCAACGGGCACGCGGAAAAAATAACGGCGGAGACCACGAAATATGCCCGACAGTCACAGGCAAATCATTCCAGGACAATAACCACGTCGTGTCGTTTTGCGATATGAGCACGCAGGAATTCAAACTGACAGATAATGCGCGAACGCTCCAAGCGCGCTATAATAAGGGATATAGCCACAGGAAAGCGGAAGTCTCGGGAGTATATGACGGGGCAAAAATCAGACGACTCACACCCAAAGAGTGCGAAAGGCTGATGGGCTTACCTGATTTATGGACAGCCGAGGGCATCAATGGAACAATGAGCGACACCCAGCGATATAAAATGTGCGGCAACGGCGTTGTGACCAACGTGGTTGAGGCAATCATACGAAAACTATGCTTGTAATTCCAAAAACACTGGAGGAACTCCAGCAATTAGCGCACGACGACCCGCGATTCATAGTCGAGGCCGCTTTTATGGTGATCAACAAAAACAAGGAGGTCGTGCCCTTTATTTTCAACGACATCCAAAACGCATTCTACGAAGAGCGCACCACTCGCGACGACCTCCTGAAGCCTGGGCAGATTGGAATGAGCACGATGATTCTCGCAATCATGACGGTCAAATTCCTACTGATTCCGAACGCTTGGTGCGTGTGTATTTCCCACGAATCCGAAGCCACAAAGCGCCTCTTCGAAAAGGTGGACTTTTTTCTGAATCATTTGCCGGACTGGCTGAAACCATACTATAAACCAACCACCGACGCCAAGAAAAACCTAGTCAATGGCGTGATGAACTCGCACTTCTACATCGGAACCGCTGGAGCTGTGGCATTCGGACGCGGAGACACAATCCATTATGCCCACCTTTCCGAAGTCTCCCGCTGGCCAAACTCCGGCTCAATTGCGACAGGTATCATGCGCGCCGTGCCATTAAATGACCCGCACACTTGGATCGTAAAGGAAACCACAGCCAACGGAATCGGAAACTTCCACCAAACAGAATACCAACGCGCCAAAGAGGGTCAATCAGACTTCACCGCGCATTTTTTCCCGTGGTTTGACCACCGCGAATACAAAATAGAGGGCGCAACCATCGACAACTACGATGACGAGGAACTATCACTGCTCCGCCAATATCCTGACAAAGTCAACGCCGAAAAGCTTGCATGGAGGCGCAAACAGATCGGAACGCTGAACAGTGAGCACGGATTTACACCGGAGGAAATGTTCAAGCAGGAATTCCCGTCCAATGACAAAGAGGCGTTCCTTTTCTCCGGAAACCCAGTCTTCCCGGCAACCAACCTCGGACTATACCGCGAGAAATGCCGGAAACCAATATGGCAGGGCAACCTCGAGGGATTGCCACCATACGCCAAACTGGACGAGACGCCAAAGGGATATCTTAAACTGTGGGAAATGCCGTCGCTGGGCGACCAATACATCATATTCGGCGATGTGGGGCAATTTTCGGACTTCTGCAGCGCCCACGTGCTCAACCGCAGGACTTGGAAGCTCGCCGGAACATTTCACGCCCGTATACGCGCCAATCAATTCGGATCGGAGCTAAACAAGCTCGGCCATTTTTTCAACAAAGCACTTGTGGCGCCCGAAGCCAATAACATGGGGCAAAGCACGGTCGACAGACTCGTGGAGCTTGAATATCCGGCAATTTATATGCGCGAACGGCTCAACAAAGAGGATAAAAGCGTGACCGACGAATATGGGTGGTGGACAGACACCAAAACCAAATCCTTGCTCGTGGGCTACATGCAAAATCTAATCCGCACCGAACAGGCTGACATCCCCGAAATCGAAACCATCGACGAAATGATAACCTACATCCGCAAGCACGACGGATCGATGGGAGCGAGCGAGGGCAACTTCGACGACCGCGTAATTTCTCTGATGGGCGCGTACTATGTGCTCAAACTCAATCCGGCCACCAACATTAAGAAAACATCGAGCAAGGCCGTGAATAGCGCCAAGAAATACCGCGAATTTAGAAAGTCCCGCACCACCAATGGCAAGACAGGTGGACGCTGGCGTCGCTAAATTGTTGCAATATAAAAAATGTGTTAAAATAAAGACATAATAAATAACTTTTAACAAGCACCACTATGTATTCAAGAAAAAAAGAGGTAGTTATCGACGCCAAAGCTGTCGACACGACATCCGGCGCCATTGTAGTATCCGGAGCGAAAAAGATTATTATTGAATTTATTGAAAGTGGTACTGTTTTGAACAGATCCGCTGTTTTGACTATAACTGGATCAATGGAAGAGGGTGGCACGCATGTAGCCATTCCAATGGTGGACAATGTGGCCAACACCAACGCTCAAACAATCACTCGCGTGGCATCCAAAACTAGAAACGCGGCTGGACGAGACATCATGGCGATTGACCTCGAACATTTTGGCTTTGCTGAAATTAAAGCAGCCATCGATGTGACTGATGGGGCGACTCCAACTGGAGCATTCACAGTCAACGCATTTATCGAAAAGTAAAATTGCTTGCTAATTCAGTAAGCTAAAATAAAATATGGCTAAAAATTCACTCGAGGCAGAGAAAATTGACCTTGAAAAAGCATTATCACCCGAAAAAGAAATAGAGGCGCCTGAAGAAGAAAAGGACGCTAATTCAGCACCTGAAAAAGACAAGGTGGCCGAACAAGCCCGCAAACGATACACCTTGTCAAAAGAATACTGCAAACCATATTTTGACCGCTTTCTGGACAATTATAAGCATTACTTCCTCCGCATAATCGACGAGGCACTCGAGCAAGACCCTGATTCATACCCTTTTTATTCAACGCTAACAATCCCAATCTCATATCAAATCGTGGAGACAATCGTCCCGCGCATGTTTTCACGTTTGCCAAGCTTTACGATCACAACCGAAGAGGAAAACGACGAGAGCGCCGAAATGCAACTCAAAGAGCTCATAAAATACCAACTGCAACATCCACACCTAGTGGATGACCCGATATTTGCCCGCATGATTTCATTCCTCAAAGAGCTATTCATCACTGGAAACGCTTGGGGCGAAGTGCCGTGGGTTTTTGAAGAGGCCGAAGTGCTTGAACACCAGCCATACAGCATCCAAATGGGAACCGAGCCGAGCTGGGACAATCTGAAATCGCTACAGGAATATGGGGTAGAACCTGACTGGAAACTCGTAAAAACAAAGAAAGTCGTAATTGACGCGCCAGTATTCCACCACCGCTCAATTTTTCATGTCTTCCCGGACCCGAAGCGCAAGCGCGTGTCTGACTTAGGGTGGGTGATCGTCGAGGAATTTATGACCAAAGACGAAATCAAAACATTCGTGGACATGAATCCAAATAAATACCAAAATGTCGAAAAATTAGACGACATGAAAGAATGGGGCGAACAGCCGAGCAAGGCTGATATGAACTACGACGACGAAGTGGCCGCTATTTTTGGCGGCTCAGACTTTACATCCCGCGAGAATGGCGAGCCATTGTACAAGGTGTGGTTCATGAAAGAAAAATACAAATTCAGCATCATTATCAACGAACAAGTAACAATACGCACAGGCGATAATCCGAATGGAGACGGCAAGATAGGCCTATTTTTATGCAAAGACATCCCAGTGCCATGCCAGCTCTTCGCTTGGGGAGAAATTGACCCAATCAAGAAAATCGAAGATGCACAAAGCGATCAGACCAATATGCGAAATGACCGCGTATTCAAGGACTTGCTGGATATGTGGAAACTCGACCCAACCACGCTGATTGACGGCGAGGAATTCATACCTGAGCCAGGCGCCGTGATTCAAATGAATGACCTCACAGGCCTGCAAGCAGTGGAGGGAAAAACTCCGAACGCCAGTGCATACCGCGAATATCAAGAGTGGGAGAAAATCCTGCAAAACACGACAGGAGTGACTGATTATGTGACCGGACAGAATGACCCAGGCAACACCGACACCGCGCAAGGCATCGCCGACATGCAAGCCGCAGCCAACGCCCGATTCCAATTAAAACTCAACCTTTTCGAGCAAATCGGACTCAAGGCGATAGGTACGATGTATGTCCAACGAAACCGAATGTTCTTCGACACCAAACAAACCCTCAATACTGACGACGGCCCACTGGTCGCCGATCCAAACGCAATCCGAATGATACGAGGAAACGTGAACTTCATCGCGGACACAGGATCGACCGAATCAACCAACCTCGACAAAGAGCTTCGTAAATGGAAAGTGATCAGCGACCTGATTGCTACAGGAAAAGCACCATTCGACAACCTATCACAAGAAGCCAAGGATTATGTTGCCAAACGAATGCTTCTCGCTCTTGGAGAGAAAAATCCGGAAAAGATTATCCAGCGCGCACCAGCACCAGTCGCTGTGGCAGGCGGAGCACCGGCAGTCGACCCAGCAACGGGACAGCCAATACCAGGAGCCCCAGCACCAGCACCAACCGAACAAATACCACCTGAACTTGCCGCAGCCATCGCTGAATCGCAAGCGGGAGGATTAAATAATAATCAACAACCAAATGCTCAACAAAACACGAACGCTGTACCGGCAAATGCTGGACCGCAACCAGCCGTCGCCAGCTGAACAGGCTCGGGCGATTAAAATAGGGCAAGAACTGAAAGCCATGGCGGGGAATCCTGGCTGGAAGCATGTCCTCGAGTTTATGGAAAATAATAGGCTCGGAACGCATGCAATGATGGAAAGGGAGGTGGCAACAATCCGAGGATGGACGATAGTGTCGCTTTTTGGCGCTTTTGCCAAATATCTGATGCTTTTGTTCGAAAATAGGGCTTACAATAAGATAAAAACATATGTCGAAGTATCAATCCAAAAAGGAGACCAAATCGCGGCCACGCGAGCTAAGCGTCAAGGAAGAGAGTAAGGCACCTGACGTCGAGCTCGACCTTTTCGAAATGCTGGAAGAGGAAATAGCGTCCGATATGTGGGACGGCCAAGTAGAACACATCGAAATTAAGGAACACAACCTAGGAAAAGGCGCCAAACACTACTTCGTAGTGGATCCACTCAAACGTGAAGTGACTTGTACATCGTGCCAATTCAAACACGGCGGAATCCTCGAAGCTAAGCACCTCATGGACTACAAAGTGGAAAACGGTGTGCTATATTTCAAGGGGCAAGCGGTAAATGAGACCCCTTGACAGATGGCGATATTGTGCATTTTTCAAATAGTGTTATAATTAAAACATAATTAGCCCACGAAAGTGGATACCTAACAAAAAAAAGTATGCCAGAAGAAAAAGAAACATTCGACCAACCAGGAATAATCCCAGGAGTCGAGAAATCATTGTTCACACCCGAAGCCTTTGACGAAGAGGAAGAGGGAGCCCAAGAAGAGGAAAATGGTGGCCAAGGTGGCCAGCAAGAAGAAGAGGAAAATGCCGGCGCACAGCCAGCACAACCAGCGGGAGAGCAACCTGCTCAACCGGCACAACCAAACGGCGCTCAAGTAGTTGAACCCGAGAAAATGCCAGCTGGACAACAGCCAACACAACCCGGACAGCAACCAGTGTACTACGCAGGAAAATTCAAGACCGAAGAGGACTTGAAAAACGCATTCATAAACCTCGGCGGGAATCCTAACCGATACCCAACGATTGAAAAGCTTGAAGAAGCCTATGAAGTGCGACAGATGGAATTCACGCGTACACGACAGGAAATCGCCACCCAAGAAAGACTAAGGACAGGAATAGATAACCGTCAAAACCCCCCACAGTCGACAGGCAACCCTCTTGATCCAGAGGCTCTGCTCGACAAAGTAGAATGGGACAAGGTAGAAAACGGACGAGACCTGGGCCGTGAGCTGATAAAGCTTATGTCCCAAATAGCTCCTAAAAACGAACCCAATCTCCCGTCGGAGACCGAGCTCGTGGAGCGGATTATGCCTATCATGCGAGAGCGTGAAGAGCGCGTGACCGAACTTCGCGATATCGAGAACGACATACCTAGATTGCGAGTCGTCCCAGGGCAAGAAAACCCATTCCGTGACGCTTTTGCGAAACACGTGATGGCAGAAAAGCAGACTGGATCGTTTATCAGTCTTCGGAGCTCAATGAAGAATTTCCTCAGCTGGGGAAAATCGATCGCTGAGGAAGCAGACAGACAAGCGGGGGTCCAGAGAGAAAACAAAGTCGGTGCTGCGCCGCTTTCAGATCGGGGTGCAGGATTGCCATCAGGTGGTCCAGCAGATGAAGTAGATTCCATTATTGGAAGCTATAAAGCCCGAAAAGGAAGACTCGGGGAGCTGTAGAAAAGAAACGAAAATTGAGCAAACCCTTAATTTTCAAAATACAAAACAATGATTACATCAATTAGGTCAACCAAAAATCTTGATGCAATACGACGAGTTGTCGATGTTGCCAAGAAAATCGACGTCCTTGAACCGGACTCCGCTCCATTGACTCTTTTAACAAAGAAAATGGACAAAAGGGTAGCGATAAACCCTGAATTTAATTGGATGGAAGAAGCGTCCCTCGTGAAAGTTGGACAAATCAACCATGCAGCATACAACGCTGGCGAAACTGACCTCGTTGTAGATGACGAAACTCCGTTCAGAGCTGGAGACGTTGTCAAAGTAGTGGCAACTGGCGAGCAAATGCTGGTAACTGTAGTCACAACTGCAACTCACACGTTGACAGTGACCCGCGCATGGGGTGTGACTTTGACAGCCAACATTCCGGATGACTCCGTATTGTTGATTGTTGGAAACGCAAATGCTGAACATGCAAATAAGAGAGACATGAAGATTGGAGACATCGCGAAGAAAACCAACTACACTCAAATCTTCCGAACTCCATTCGGTATTTCTCGAACAGCTGACAAGTCTGACACGAACGGCAAAAACGACTTGGCTCATCAGAGAATGATGCAGTTGATTGAACACCAAAAGGAAATCGAGCGCGCATTTTGGTTCGGTGAGCCGAAAGAAGATTTGACAGGTGCAACCCCTCGTCGCGCAACTGGTGGTATTGATTACTTCATCAGCACAAACGCAACGGATGCAGGTGGTGGATTGACTGAAGCAGAATTCGACGGATTTCTCCGAACTGGATTCCGCTATGGATCCAAGACAAAATGGTTGTTCGCCTCTCCAATCGTGGTATCGGCAATCAGTTTCTGGTCAAAAGGAAAACTGACCACATCGAATGACGACAAGTCATATGGAGTGAGCATTGTGAAATATGTGACTCCATTCGGAACGGTAAATATCGTAAACATGAACTTGTTCACGGAAGTGACCTTGTACTCCGGATACGCATATCTTATCGATATTGACTGCTTGGCTTACCGCTACATCGCGGATTCAGACACAAAACTGAAGACCAACATTCAAGCCAACGATGCTGATGGTCAGGAAGACGAGTACCTAACAGAATGCGGACTTGAGTTCTCTCAAGAAAAGAAATGCGGACTGTTATACAACGTAACTTCGTTCAGCTAAACCCAATAGGCTAGGGGGCTTCGGCTCCCTAGCCCTTTAGGCTTTAATTAACAAAAAAAATCAATATGACTAAAAAAGTATTGACTCCTGAAGAGGAAGCAGAAAAAGCAGAGGCCAAGGCAGCAAAAAAGGCCGCCAAGGAAGCTGAAAAAGCAGCTAAGGAAGCTGAAGAGGCTTCTCCGGTTGAAGAGGCTGTTAAAGCGCCAGTGGAATTCATCCACCCGCGCAACGCCCGCAAGCTTCGAGAGCAGGAATAATCAGCATAACAAACCAAAAATATGGCACAACAACGAACAGAAAGGATCCTCGCGGATGAGGCAGCACAACTCGCAGCAAAAGAAGCCCTCGCTGCCACTTTGGTGGAGCACCTTGCGGCTTCTGCCGTGTCTGTTGTGGCCATCAAAGCCGATATCGCAACAGCCGAATCTGCACTAGCCGACGCAATCACAGCCGAGGAAGACTCACAGATTGCGTTGACCGCAGCTGTAGACGCTCAAATCCTGACCGCAGCAGATGTCGTCGCAGCCAGACGAGCACAATTAGAAACTACCAGTGATGACCCTGAGGTAATCGCCGGACTAGCCACTGATTTAGCTGACGCTATAGTCGCCGACAATTCAGCAAAAGACGCTATCAAAGCAGCCTACGCGGTGACCACTGCGGGAGCAACTGTCGCGGTAGCGCAAGCAATCAAAAACTACAATGATGCTGTAAGAGCATTTGAAAATTTTGATAACGCATAAGCAATAAGAAATAATTAAAAAATTGTAAATCACCCATATGGCAAAAAAAGAACAATTCGTATCATTAAAATTCAAGGAACTCCGACTAGTCCTTGACCCGCAGACCAAAAAGGAAGTGATGGGATCACTCGTAGCGTCATCGCTTTACGGGAAATTCCCTGTAGGATTTGTGGCAGAATTCAAAAACGGCCTCTTTGAGACCGCAGACGAAACTGTGATAGCGGCTCTTCACGAGCATCCCTATTATGGTGCCATGTTTGTCAGCGCTTCCGAAAAAGGAGCTGCGAGGATGGGACAAGAAGCAGCCTTGATGATTAACACCAAAAAAGAGGTAGTGAACGGACTGTCAGTACCGTGCCCAAAGTGTGGAAAAACATTCCAAACCGACAAAGGCTTGGAAATCCACATGCGATCACACGCTGAATAATAGAATACGCCAGAAAGGAGCCCCATTTTGATGGGACTCCGCAATGGGTATTTTATTAGGCAAAGAGTTTTTTGATAGCAAGATAAAGGCCAAAAATGACAGAATTGGCAAAAAGAAGAGCCAAGCTAAATAACCCCCAAATAACAACCATAGCAAAAGTGTCTGAGTTAATATAAATAAACTCAGTTGCTACCCAAAAAGCTATTACGTTTAATAAGACAAGTATAATTTTCATAGCGCAACTATAACATAATAAATAATTAAAGTCAAATCATATGCCAATCCTAGGACGCGAGGGGGAAAGCCTCTCAACAAAAATTTTCGGTAAAAATGGTGTTTTCACACCAGGCCAAGGAATTAAAAACATCGTAAACAACGGTCCAGGATATGTTATTGACCGAACAAAAAAAGCCATAGACACTGCTGGTGGATTTTTAGGCGATGCAATTAGACCCCCCTCAGCCCAAGCAGTTGGACCAGAGGAGGGTGGACAGCCAGCACCTGATAATGGTGGCGGAAGCGTTGTTAATTCAGGCGGTGGGTCCGGCACAGGTGGCGGACGCTCATCTTCAGGCGGATCGAGCAAAAACAGCTCAATCGATAAAGCAGCCAATGACCAGCAAGACGCAGCAGAAAAAGCTGCCGAGGAAGCAAGACAGGCTGCGAAACGTGCTTACAATGCGAAAGTTGACATTGCCAAGGATGCGAAAGTATCCGCAAAAGGGCAATATGATTGGATTATTGAGACTCTTGGTTCAAATAAGCAGGATTTGTTGGACCAGGTGGCCACCAACACCAATCAGGGACTGCAAAACTACGAAACCCAGGACAAGCAGACTCAAGAAAAATACGACGCAGCCAAACAAGAAATACTTTCCACATACCGTGACCTGCAAACACAGCAGGAAAAAATCATGCGCGGATCAGGAATGGGACAATCATCCCGATCACAGGAAGCTCAACTCAAATTGAACAACCTGATGGGCAAAGACCTCGGAAGCGTTTCCAAAAACGAAGCCGACGCTTTAGCATTGATTGGAACGGCTGTAGCAAACTTGAAACAAAAAGCGCTTGACACCAACACCTCAATCGAACGCGAAACGAAAGGAAAACTGGACAAAGCTGCGCTTGACTATAAAGACCAAATCACCGCGATTGACAACAATCTGATGCTGGGCGGAAATGAAAAAGAAGACGCCTACGCCGCAGCCGAAACTCAACTTGCGCGCGACACTGCATCCATCACTTCATGGGCAGCAGGATTGAAACTGCAAGCTGAGCAGACAATGGCGGCCAACGCTAGCATCCTGGACGACTTTATTGTCAATGCTGCTGACGAAAATAAACAAACAGCATCCGGAATTGCAACCCTCGAGGGAGATACAAATCAAAAACTTATCGCTGCCGGATATACTGCCTTGGCACAGAATTCAGAGAGTATCGATGGAAAAGTTGGGCAGTACCAAAAAACAAAATCATACAAAACTGCTGAAGAAGTACAGGCAGCACTTTCTAGTGGAGAAATTTCATCTAGCGAAGCTGAACAGGCAATGTCTGGGCTGAACTCGGGAACAAACCAAGGCACAGCAATGGCTGATAACACCATGGGCGCTGTTGGTGTAAACCCTCTTGATAAAACTAAATCAGACTCCCTATTATCAGCGATTTACGCCTAATAGAGAGGCATAAACGCTATGGATTTGCTAAACAATGTCCTCGGCATTGGAAACAATATAAAGAGTTTTCTCAAGACTAAAGTCCCTAAATTATGGGGGCAAACTGAAGACGAGCTGAAAAAGCGCGTCATTCAGCCTGCCTTGGGTTTTGCTAAATCCGCCAATAACGCCGTACAAAATACTGCGGGCGCGATTGGAGACGCTGGAATAAAATACGGAATCAAGGCGCCAATACGCATGGCCGAAACTATTGGACAAGGTGGGTTAGATCGAGCCACTGGAAAAAAAGACCTTTTGCCATACGCCACCTACGCTCCAACGTTTATGGAAGCGCCGAAAACAAACGTGGACAAAGGATTGTACAACATGGGCGCAGGATTTGTGAACGCAGTCGGATCCGAGGGTATTGTCCGCCCAACCAACGACCTCGTACAGGGAGTGGCCGACTTAGCATATAAAAACCCAATCGAAAAAAAGAATTTCAAAAGTGGAGCATTTAAACTCGGCTCTGATTTGGCATCCGGCGCAAGTCCGCAAGAATTCCTCGCAGACGCAGCCCAAACAATTATGCCAATTCTGAACGCCTGGACCGGCGGAAAAGCCAAGACAATATTCGAGGGCAAAGCACTGGCACAGGTTATGGCTGGAAAATTTGGCCAAGAATTGCAAAAACAAGCACTCAAAAAAATAGCTGTCGAATCATCAAAGACAATGGGCAGACTGACGGGAGCCTTTACTGGACTACAATCACTCATCGACAATCAAGACAAACCAATTACTGAAGACATCGTACAATCAGGACTCGCAGCCCTCGGAGGGTATGCTGGCGGTAAAGTGCTGGGATTTGCCACACCTTACGCTGGACGCGAAGCCAGCGGAGTGGTTGGGTTTGTAAAAGACAAATTAAAGCCGGAAATGAACAAAGTTGTGAAAGCTGTGATCAATGGGGAGGAAACGACACTCGCCGAATTGCAGGCTAAAATGGCTGAAAAAGTTGGAAAATTTGCAGGATATAATTCCGTCGAAGACACGAACAAAATAGCGATGGATTTATGGAATAAAGCACAAAAAAGCGTAGTTGAAACAAAAATACCATACACACCACAAGGGGTAACTGCCAATTTATTACAAAAAACAGAGGGAACACCAGTTGGGCTGTCAGTAAAGGACGTCAGTGGGGGAGAAAAGATATACACCTCATTGGACGGCGGATTTAACAAAAAAATGGTGGGCAAGGAGGGTGCTGGAGTTTCTTTCACAAAAGACCCAAACATAGCCAAAACATACGCAGATATTCCAGGCAGAAAAGTCGAGGCATTTTCATTGTCTCCTCAAGCCAAGGTACTGAGAGAATTGCCCCCTGAATTTGAAAGCATGGCACGCGGAAGCGAAGCGTGGACAAAAAATCCCGACATAGAACTATACAACTATGCAAAACAGCATGGATTTGACGCTATAGACCGAAGTAATACATCAAAGTGGGGAAGACTCGGAGGCGAGGCGGAAATAACAGTCATAAATCCCGAAGTGCTCGTCCCTGAAAACGGAATGGCAGCAAAAAGCGGCGGAGCCAAAACTGCTGAGGAAATTATGGCCGCAGTCCAGGAAAAAATAAATAAAGCTGAATCAGGAGGAAATAAAAATGCAGGGGAATATCCATATACGTATTTTCACGCCACACCCGAATCAAATATCGATAGTATTACAAAAAACGGATTCAAGGGAGAATCAACATATTTATGGCCAGACAAACAGACGGCCGAAATGTACGCAGCCGCCCAAGGGGGTGGAAAGCCAGGTAAAACTGGTGTAGTGAGAGAAAAAGGAGGATGGAAAGTGGTAGAGGTTCAATCCAAGGATCAACTACCAATAACAACCCGAAACTTCACAGACGAAGAAAAAATGAACAACGGAGAGCTATGGACGGTCAAAAGTTCATCATTGAAAGCTAAATCTCCCGAGGAAATCATAGCGTCCGTCCAGGATGGAACTCATTCATCCGTAGGTGGAGCAGGAAAGCCACCGGTGCCACCAAAACCACCAGTTGCACCGGGAATGCCAGTAAATCCTGAAACGCCCGGGAATCCTGGTAAAATGGCCAATGCAGGAATCAATACCGATCACCTGCTTATTGGCGATGAGGCCAAAGCCACAATCGACCAGGCGATGAAAGAAGCGCAACCACAGATGCAGGAATC
>Ga0172380_10001771_pt1 | contig 36601 bp, 49 predicted proteins | sample Leawe162metaG_FD_119747 | JGI IMG/M metagenome (GOLD analysis project Ga0172380, IMG submission 119747) | Leachate microbial communities from a municipal landfill in Southern Ontario, Canada - Leachate well 162 metaG | ecosystem: Engineered > Solid waste > Landfill > Unclassified | place...
CTGGCTATGGCTCTGGCTATGGCTCTGGCTCTGGCTATGGCGATGGCTCTGGCTCTGGCTATGGCGATGGCTATGGCTCTGGCTCTGGCTCTGGCGATGGCTATGGCTCTGGCTCTGGCTATGGCTATGGCTCTGGCGATGGCTATGGCTCTGGCTCTGGCTATGGCTATGGCTCTGGCTCTGGCTCTGGCGATGGCTAAAGTCACCCCTTAAATAGAGTCGAACAGGCAAACGGCCTGTCAGTGCGGGGCCGGGAATAAAGATAAAGGGGGAAGCGACAAGGTGAATTCAGCTATTTGTGTAACGAAATCAGCGAACGCATCTTACCCGGCCCCCAAAGTCACAAAAGGGAGAACGAATTGAGTACACAACGATTAAACACAATCCTCATGGTACTAACCACGAATGCACTGTCAAGGGAATTACTCCGTGGTCAATGGATGATGCACTACTCCCCGGAGCGTGGATATCTCGGCATCCATCACCGCAGCCAGAAACAGAAACGGGTGGCACGCAGACGCGCCGGGAGGTGCTGAATGTGGAACCGTATAGAGGATAGCCTGTTTGACGACCCCAAACTCCAAAGCGTGTGTGTCAGTCTGAATCTGGATGACAGTACCGTTATTGGCATGTTGGTCAAGCTATGGGGCAAAGCTATGGTTTATGCCTCCGATGGTGTCCTCTCAGCCTACGACACAAAGGTATGGGTGAAGTGGGCTGGTTGGAATGGTGATGCCGAGGGGTTTAAGGCCGCCCTAATGGATGCTGGAAAGCCCAAGAAGAAAGGCTTTATTGAGGAGTTGGACGGGGAAATAGTGTTGCATAACTGGCAGAAGTACGGCGGGTATCAACTAGAGCAAATGGACAAGAAAGCTCAAAACCAGAAGGAATACAGGGAGCGTCAATCCAAACAGACAAAGAAGCCACCGGAGACTGCCGAGGAGTTGTTAGGGTTGTTCAATGCCGAAGAACTGGTAGACCTTCAGGCTAATCATCCCGGTGTAGCCCTGAAGGAACAGGCCGAACGCTGCCTGACCTGGTGGAAGGAAAGCAACAAGAAGATGGTTAGGCCCAAGACTGCATACCTGAACTGGCTGGAGAAAGCCAAGCCCTCACTACCCGTGGCTCAATCAAAGCCAGCGATACCGCACACTGTTAAGTGCGAACTAAGGAACGAATGACATTCACCGAGCAACAAGTACCGAACAGCCCTGAAGCCGAGGCCGCAGTCTTGGGCAGCTTGCTTGTAGACGCGGAGTGCTGGAACGGACTCACGTTGCAGCCCGTGGACTTCTTCTCGGGGCAGAACCAGAAGGTCTACGCTGCCGCGCTGGAGTGCCACCGGAAGGGCATGGCGACGGACAGGGTGACGGTAGCACAGGAATTGGTGCGTCGTGGAGAGCTAAACGATGTCGGGGGAGCTGCCTATATACAACATCTGACATCTGAACTGCCCACATCCATGAACTGCCCGTACTACGCCAAGGTTGTCAAGGAACAGGCTGGCAGGCGTTCCCTGATTGAGCTGGCAGGCCGCGCAGCGCAGGCGGCATATAGCGGGCCCGACCTTGATACAGCCTGTAATCAAATCATCGACGGGGTAGCGGCTATCAAGCGCAGACACACGACCTTGCTAGTGGTAGGCCCTAAAGAACGTGCAGAGATGATGTTCGACCACTTCCTGAAGCTCAAGGATTCCCCCGATGCTGTCTATACACCTACAGGTATCCCCCTGCTTGACCAGGAGTTAGGTGGGGGGCTGTTCCCCGGCGAGTTCGCGGTAATTGGGGCAGGCAGTGGGAAGGGCAAGTCTACCGTGGCCCTTGATATAGCTAACCATGTCGCCAAGTCCGGACATGTGGTTTATGTTTCGACCGAAATGGATGTGCCGGGGTTGACGTATCGTGACGTTGCCAGAATCACAGGGATGCCTATTGAGAAGGTGCGGAAGGGCCAGTACAACAGTGTGCAGTGGGACGCGATACAAAACGCACTGGAAGAAATCAACAATCGCAATATCCACTTCTATCACAACTGGGACGGTATTACCCCTACCGCAATCGAACAGGCAGTAGAGCAGACAGCAATGAGGAACGGGATTGTCAAACTGGTGGTGGTGGACTACCTGGGCGAGCTTGAGCCTGACCGGACAGCAGAGAAGCGGTATATGGAACTGGGCAGTATCGGCAAGCGCATGAAAGGCATCGCTAACAAGTATCAGTGCCCCGTGCTTGGGCTGATGCAGTTCCGTAAGGACAGGCCGGACGAAACGGGCAGGCCGCAGGTGGCGTGGTTCTATGAGAGCGGACGTATAGAGCAACAGGCAGACGTGATTCTATTGCTCTGGAGATTGTCAGCCTATTACACCTGCGATCAGTACAGGGCAGAGTACAAGAATCACGAGGAATGGCACAACTACTATCAGGACGGCGTGTACCCCGCTGAGTTCGACGAGTACGGCAATGTTGTTTGGGCAACCACCGAGATAAACATAGCCAAGCAACGGCAGAGCAGTAAGGGCACTGTCTACCGCATCTGCCAGGTGCCCTATACCAGCAGGTATGGATTCATGCCAGTGCCAACAGGAGAGATATGCAGGTAACAACGAGGGTAATACAGGGTGAATCACTCGGGCAGATACAACAGGGGGACAAATTCTCCCCCTGTAAGAGGGGCCCTAAAGTCCACGATTACGGGCTGTCGATTGAGAATCTTTGGATGGGTGGCTTGAACTGGAAGCAGCGCAAGGTAGCAAAGGGGCTGATTCAGTCAAAGGATGCCTGCTGCGAACGCAACTTCGGCTGTGACGGCTGCTACCAGATGGCCCGATGCCTCAGAGAGTGGGATACGAAAGTGGTGCAAAGGTGAAGTACACCATCGTTACCAGCGCAGATATCGGCCACAACAACCAATATGTCGAAGTTAGCAGGGGCGAGATTGAGACGGCGGAGTTGGAGATATGGCAAAAGGAACACACGTCATGGGTAGCCGGATTGTGGGTAAAGACAGAGATATTGGAGGCATGGTAATGAAGTCAGATATCGAGTTGCGGCGTGAGAATCGGAAGCTAAAGGAATTGCTCAAAGAGACAAATATCCATATAGGCAATGCCTTAGTGAAACTGGACCAGGTCATGAAAGAACCTCATGCGAGCAAAGCCGAAGTAGACCAGCGAGATAAGCATATAGCCTTAGTTGCCAATGCTCTTGACATGGCCCGTGACCGCATCAGGTACTTTGGGTTGGGTGTGGACTATCGCAGCGACAGCCCAACAAAGAAAAGGGCCGAGATAGAGGCAACTAAATGACAGAACCTTTTGAACTGACAGCGGAGGAAATGGTTGACATACTCGGCAGATGTAAACGCGGCCAAAACCGTTATGAGGTAGTCGCCCAGGAAGCGCAGAGGAAGCTATGGAAGTATTGGAACGAACCATGTACGGACACACCCAGTCATGTCCTGCGGTATAAGTGCGAGACGTGTCGTAAGCGGCTTCAAGCTGCACTAGGAGAGAAGAAATGAGCGAGAAGTTTTTGGAACATAACAAGTGGCGAGCCTGTATGACATGCAGTGTTGCTCGGGGGTGCTACTTGATTGCAGAATCTAACGAGTGCTGCAAATTACGTGGTGTGCCAACACAAGTTAGGGAAGATACACAGTTAAAGCCGAAGCAGGAATTAGACCCGCTGATGGAGATGTTTGCAGAAAAGTGTGCAGGGAAACTATGGGCATGGTGTGCTGAGGAAGACAAACAGCATTACCGAGGATATGCCCGTTCTCTTCTGGAATTCCTGTCGGAGTGGAGAGGCGAGAAGGGGGAACGGATACGAGTGATTGGTTGCCCTGAGTCTGTTAAGTGTGCCGGTTGCCTAGATAGCAACTGTTTGTGTAGGCCCCTCATCGGGAAGGAAGGGTAGATATGGGTATCCGGTCAACACGGTCATACAAAGAGGTATCAGCCCTGCGCGCTGAGTTGGAGAAGGTGAAGGGGGAACTGGTCGAGGCTGTGAAAGTGGGTAATCAGGCTATTGAGTCCTTCGATGAAGTCAATCATCTGACGGAGAAACTGGAGCAGGTACGAGCAGAAGAAGCGGAGCACATTGACATCTCACCCGTAGAAGGGTGTGAGTGTGCATTGTGCAAGGCCAGGACTGAGTTGGAGAAGGTGAAGGGGGAACTGGTTTCGGCTGTTGGTACTACCGAATTATACACAAGGCAATTCCTCGCCTCACAGGAGCGTATCCGAGAGCTATCACGGGGTTGTGAGGGCTGCGATGCCACAGTGGTGACTATCCAGCAGTTACAGCAGCAGAATGGGAAGCTGCGAGAGGTGGCGTCTAGTGTGCTGGCTTGGGAGGTAGAGATAGGTGCTGACTGCAAATCAGAGGACTGTGACACATGCGAGACCGTAGGGTTATGTCGGTTGACTAAGGCAGCCAGAGTCGCCCTGCAAGAGCCAGTAGTGCCCACTAGTACCATACAGTGCCATCATGTTGCTGACACTAGCAAGATGATACCAGAGCAGCCCCAGGCAGAGGGGGAATAGATGAAACGCATTGATGCCCGCCTGGTAGTGCTGGACTCTGAGGATGACGCAATCCACCTGACCTACACGCCCGACCAGACACAGCTACTAAAGGCCGGGACGGAATACGAAATCGTGCTGAAAGAGGAGAACAAATAGCATGTGGCGACCACCAGACTGGGATGCAAAGGCGATATCAGACAAGACGATGGTAGACGTGAAGGTTGAATTGATATTGACAGACCACCGCCATGCTTCCGAGATATTCGTAGAGGCTGGAGCAGACGCGATGCTGACGGCACTACGGGCAGAGGGCATTAAGGAAGAAAGGTACAGTAAAAGCAAAGGCCAACTTGTTAATGGTTACGATTGCTTCATTCCCGACGAGGAGGCCAAACAATGAGCGCGAGGGTACTAAATGCCTTTGTATGGGGGATGGTAACTGGTATGGCAATCGCGTGTCTCATAGTGGAGATAGTCAGATGACCTGCGGCCTTGAGATGAAGCCGGACACCGACCACGAGTGCCTGGTGCTGAAAGAAATCAGGGAGAAGCGGGAGAAGTGACCGCCCTATCCGTCCAGTCTGGCGAGTGCCTGAATTGCGGCGAGCAGAAGAACCAAATATGGGGCGGTGTCTGTTATCAGTGCATCGCCCAGGGAAAGGAACCATTGAAGGGTAACAAATACGGGGCCATACGAACCGAGAGCAACGGCAGGGTGTTCGCCAGCAAGGGGGAAGCGGCCAGGGCCCGGCAGTTGGAGTTGATGCAGCAGGCAGGGGAGATAAGCAACCTGGAATATCAGGTGCGATTCCCCCTTGAAGTCAACGGGCAGGTGGTTGGGCATTACGTTGCTGACTTCGTGTATCAAGAGCAGGGACAGAAGATAGTGGAAGACTTCAAAGGCAAGAGGACGGCCATGTATCTGAGGAGCAAGAAGCTGATGCGGGCCATATACGGAATCGAAATCAGGGAGAGCCATAGATGCTAACCCGCCTCACACACTGGCCGTGGATGCTGGCCCTCGTGCTGGAAAGAAGTTGCCAGTGAGACATCGTATATACCTGCCTGATGACCTGATGGCAGACATAGACGGTACGTTGGAGCAATGCGTCTCCTACGACGTGGACTGTGCCTCCTGTGCTAAGTATGGAGAGTGTCTGGCCTTCTATGACTCCGTTGTTGGGTACGTGGGCAAGATGCACCTGTCAGACGGGATGCTGTTGCTGATGAGGGATAGGTGGAGCAAGTTAAAGACTGGAATTGTAGACATGCAGAACCAGATGATATCAGACAGAATCTATCGACATATGGACAACATGAAAAAGGAGAAGAAGTGATCTATACCCACACTTTCCCCCGATGCTTCAAGTGCGGGGAAGAAATGTTGTACGGCGTATTTCGGGTGTGCGCCTTCAACTACTGCCGGAAGTGCAAGGACAAAGAACTGGCAGGTTATCGCAAATCCAAAAGGAGAACACAACACAGATGAAGCGGTTATTGTGCATATTGGGTTCCCATGAATGGACAGGGTGGCTGCTTCATGCCGCCTATGGCAGTCGTGACGTAAGGTATTGCAGGCGCTGCAGAAAACAACAGGAACGCAAGGTATGTTGATAGACAGGGATATGTGGGACGCCTACCCCGAAGGCGCTCACTTTGAAGTAAATGAGGACAGACAGGTACTACATCACGACGGGTATAAACGCGGCAAATGTCCGAAGTGTGGCAACTCTGTACTGTATGGAATCGGGAAGAATGACGGGTGGTGCGGCAGGTTGGAATGCCAGCCAACATGGGTATCCTCGTGGACGTGCCCTAATACAATACAGGAGGCGACGAAATAGAAGTCATAGAACGAACGTTACAGATTCAGAATAATGGCAGTATCAGTATCTACCCGTCTGGATTGGCATGGGTGATATGGCCGACTGTATCACTGATGGAGACAAGCGATTTGACTCGTGCAGCATTGCAGAATGGGTAATTAAGGACGATATCATAGAGAGCCAGCGCCGGCGGTTGGTGGGCATATTGGCACCTATCAAAGAAAAGTGTCTGTGCTACCTCACCGGCAACCACGAAGAGAGCATCAGGCGTTACCACCGGGATGACCTTACAAGACATATCATTAACGACCTCGGTGTGCCTTACGGTAGCTATGCCGCTTTCATACAGTTGCACATGACACGCCCTGGTAGCAACGAACGCCATATGTATACTATTCACGCATGGCACGGAGCTGGTGGTGCACAAACCAACGGGGCACGGGTGCAACGGTTAATGCGCCTGGTTATGGCTAATGAGGCTGACATCTATTTCATGGGCCACCTGCATTCAATAGAGAGCCTTCCCCCGGCCAAGCTAGGCGTACGGAACGGCAGAATCAAAGGAGTCCCGATGGTAGCCACCACAACAGGATCGTGGCTCAAGACGTACATGCAAGGTGCGCCTATCTCATACGGGGAGTGCAAGGGCTATATGCCTTCAACCGTGGGGTGTCCGATAGTCACGATTCACCCCACAACCAACACTATATCTTTGCATATGTCGCAGCAGGTGTCAGGGTGTCTCAGTAGTGCCAATGTCACAGAATCCAGCACGGAGGTGAAAGAATGACTGAACCCAAGACATTCAATGAGGCCGCGCTAATGGTAGCGCAGGAATGGGCCGCAAAGCTGGCAAGCAAGCATGGCGACTACGGCCCTAACAATATCCTTGGCTTCGGGGAGATTGGCTTGGTGGTCCGCGAGTGGGACAAGATTAACAGGCTCAAGAACCTGCTGTATGACAACCCCCATGAATGGATAAATGAAAGCGTTGACGATACATGGCTCGACATCGGCGGGTATGCAATGATTGCGGTAATGCTCAAGCGGCGCTGGTTTACGCTGCCATTAGAGGGGGAAGAATGAGACACAAGGATAGGGAGTATCTGGATCGAACCCTGCGCGCCGAGGCAGACAAGGAAGCCAAGCAAGAGGCCAAAGAACAGAAGCTAATCAACGCAACTCAGAAGGTGTGGCAGGACTTCGTATTGGACGAGATAGCAAAGGTCAAAACGGAACTTGTCATCGTCAAGGGCGAGATTGCCATACTGAAGGAAAAGACTACTGACTTGGAGGCGAAGGTGAAATAATGAGTGAAGAAATGAGAGCGATGTTTCCCCTTTTTTGTTTCTTCTTAGGCATGTTGGTAATGATAGGGGTAATGGTAGTAGTGCCTCTGCTATTCAAGTTACGTCCAGAGGATACCAAGCGTAGTTCCGACCATAGCACCAGCGACAACAGCCGCGCCCATCATCTTGCTGCGCGGGAAGGAAATCGCCATCCACCAAAGCAGGGCAATAGTACCGCCGAGGGGGACGGCCCAAAACGAACCATCTGATATTCTTGCCGTGAGACTGGTTGACAGCCAGTCCCAAAAGACCATAAGAAAGAATGCCCCCACCACTTTGAGATAGCGTGTGGGGGCTCTGTTTGCCCCTGTTCTGCCATGGCTAGATACCTTTCCTTTGCACTACAAGGCCGCTACGGGCCCGTGTCTTAGGCCCCGTGCCCAATCCTTCACCACTTTCCCTTATCCACCCCTGTTTCACAGCATGTTGTCGTCGTTGTTGTCTGATGACGAACTCAATGCGGGCCTTTTGCTGTTCTGTGAGGGGGCTGAGGCCGCAGTCGTAAAGGATCACTTGACTACTTGCCCTTGATAACGGTGAGGAAGCCTGCGCCGAACAACCACACGAGTGCAGCCCAGAACGCGACCTCAAACTGTTTGCCCATGTCGCGCCCGAGGTAGGCCATCACGCCGCAGAATATGATGATAGCCACCGACATCAGCGTCTGCGCGCCTGACCTGGCTATCCGTTCCCAGAATGAGACTGAGCCGGGTTGCGGGTCTGCCACTACTTCACCTCCTTTACTCGGAGAATCGAGCAGCGTGGGATGACTAGCAGTTGGCGTCCTGTGTCGCCCAAATCGTCCTGGCATATAACGACTTTGTTATCATTTTCAGCGAACAGGAACCCGACTGACCGCATGGTGATAGGCTCGAACTGGGCAGCGTCATGGGAGTTAGCCTGTATCTCTGCGAAGGATGCGTCGAGCCATTCCACTATCACAGATTTCATCGCTTGAATATCTCCACAATCCCAAGGCCAAGGGACACCACTCCAGCAATGAGGGCCGTGGCCACGGTTGTCTTGGCTTTCTTGGACAGGCCGTTGCTAGAACATTCGCCGTCGGTCCTAAACTTCTCGCAGTTCTCGGTTACGAAGTCCAGTTGTTGCGCTATCATTATCAGGAGTTCGTGGTCGTTCTTTGCCTCGTAGTTTATTTTGGCTCCCATGTTACCTATCCTTCCATGTCAAGTATTAGAGGTGTCGCAACTCAGTTTCGTCCTTGCTGTCATCCGGTATGACGGCGAAGCTCATTGAATCCTCCATGTCACCATCGTCTACTATCAGGCCGTCGAAAGCTGACGGGCAGTGGTAATGGCCGATGCACAGATTGACGTTGTCCTTCTGTGCGTACATCCTTGCCCTGTCGTGTCCTGTTTCGACAAACATATTCCAGTCCTGCCTCTTGTCGTGGGGGCCGTCCTTAGCAGGGTGTGCGGGTATCACAATCCGGTTAAGTGGTATCATCAGCCCCGGCCAGTGAACAGAGAGCCAGAAGAGCGCGGGGCCAAATACCGACCAGTCCATACTGAATTCCCACCCGTGCATGAACAGCCACCTGCCGGAACGGTATTGTGCAGCCCTTGTCGCAGACGGCAGGACGTAGGCAGGCGCATTGTAGTCGTGGTTGCGGTTGATGTAGATGGTTCGCTGCCGTCCGGTCAAGTCCTCCAGCCAGTGATAACTGATGGTCTGCACGATGTCCGGCCATATAGCTTTCCACGGGTCGAAGATATCGCCATTCAGTATCAGCAGGTCAGGCTTCTCGTCCAACACCATATCCCTGAAGGTATGTACTTCAGGCAGCCTCTTATCGTTAAAGACATGAAAGTCGCTCGCGCTGATTATCTTCATGCGAGTGTTACCTTCTGCATAACCAGATTGAGGACGAACTCGGGATTGCCCTGATAGTTACGCATCCTCTGCACCATCGTCCGGCTAATCATGTCCACGGTGCGGCTGGTGCCTGCTATGTCATACAGGGTGTAGGGCCAATTGGAAGCCACGGCATTGTCTATGGCAGTCTTCTTCCTTGCTGCAGACACGCCATCCCGTACACCTGTGTTCATAAGCTGGTTGTCCTTGAGCAGCACGGTACACTGAATCACGGGTATCTCAGTGTTCCGTATCTTGCCGTTCGCCTTCAGGTAGTTAAGCTTGGGCGAGTAGTCAGCATCATCGGTCTGGAACAGTATCTTGAAGCGTACTGCCCTGCCGTAGCTGTTGGTTGGCATGTAGTTGGAGATTTCGCCTGTGGTCAGCGTGGTGTTCAGTGCCTTGGTGGTAGCGTTCCAGTCTGCATCCCCGTAGAACTGGAAGTACAGGGTGCCGTAATAGTGGTCGGCTGATATGTTCTGAAGGCCGCATACCACGTTGTAGATAGACTTCTGGATATGCCGGACACCACCCGTGTACCATGCGGTAACAAAGTATCCGGTACTGGCATAGTGCGTTGTGTCGTAGTAGCCAGGGTTGCCCGTTCCCTGCCCTGCCCATATCCACTCAGAGCCGGACAGGTTAGAGGCGGCAAGGCTGGTAGCATCCCCCATCGTGGTGACGGCCACAGGATGCCATGCCCACCCTGTATGCCCGTCCATGTTGGCGTAGATACCTTTGAAAAGGTTGTTAGTAGAGCCGTTGTCTTGCAGGCAGTACAGGTAGTTGCCAAGGCCGGTAACAGAAAATATCTTGCCGTCGAAGTCATCCTGCGCGGCGTACATCAACGTCTCGTTCTGCTGTGAGGCATTGGCCTTGGACACAACCGCAGCAGGCGAGATATTGTCCCATGTGTCTGCGTCAGGATCGTACTCAACAAGCGCATTGTTCCCCATCGGGACATAGAGCTTGCCGTCTTTCACGCAGGAGTTCTTGCCAGCCCCGGCCTTGTAGAAGTCCTTGAGGTCTGGAGCTACGAAGTCAATCGTACCGCTGGAGTTTACCTTGTAGATACCGTCCTCTTTGATTACATAGAGGTCAGAGCCACGTACCAGCAGGTCGGTGATGTTGGTATCCGTCCCGCCAATATAGGTTGCGGTCGACCAATTGCCAGCCAGGGGCGCAACCTGTGACCGGACAATGTTAGGCGTCTCTGCTTTCCAGTAGGTGTCGGTAGCTGCACCGCCCACACTGACAACATAGCTTCCGTTAGGGCTGGTGCCAGCACAGGCGGTAAAGCTGCTGCCATTGTAGTATTGCATGGCATTGGAACCGCCAAGACATATCCAGAGGTAGGACGTACCCGACACCTGCCCTGAATACAAGTCGGTAATATCTGCAATGAAGTTCTTTACATACGTCCATGAAGTAGGTGCAGTAGCCGAGTCCGTCTTGAACAAGATGTCTCCGCAACTCATGTACTGATAGCCGCCAAACTCGGCGTAGTGCTGCTGCGTGGCAGACTTGACGTAGCCGGTGGTGGTTACGGCATCGAAGTAGATGGTGGCGTTATCACCGGGGCCAGCCCCCGTCAGTAGGAGCTCTACCGTAAATTCTGTGGCGGTGGCATCCAGTGTTCGCGTTGCTGTTGCTGCCGTCCATGCGTCAGTGGCCCCGCAGTTGGTAGTAGTCCTGCCTACCCCGTCATATATGCTGATAGACACAGTGCCCACAGCTGAGGCAGGTTTGTAATAGTAGGCAGTCAGCATCACAGTCTTTGAGCGGAAGTCATTATTCCAAACCAAAGACTGTGAGAGCATGGCACTGCCGGCGGGCGACCCGCCTACCGTGCTAAGGGCGGCACAGTATGTCCCTGCATACTCATCTGTGTCATTACGGGCTATTGTCGAAGCGCCACCGGCACTGGCATTCAGTGTTTCAGTCCAGCTGGTAAGGTCAGTAGCAGAAGTCCATGTCTCAAGCCCTCCATCGGTGAGCGTGTACGTAGCCACTGTTGGCCAGTTTATCGCCGTCCACTTCGGGCCTAGCTTCGCTGCCCCTTCCACTGACATGTCCATACCGTAGGAGGATAGATAACGTCGTGGCCGGGAAGGACTGAAGAAGTATTCACCGAAGCCTCCTACCCAGGAAGACTGCTCGCCCACAGGATAGTTCAGGTCGGGATTGAGCGCGTCCTCAGACAAACCCGCATTCTGAAGTATGTTCAGGGGCTTTTCCATTGTCTCCGAGTAGACAGGCTGGCCACGCTTGCGCGTGAGCATCAACGGGATGTCTACCGAAGAATCAACTATTGAGAGATCTGAAACCACGCCGCCGTATGACATTACTGTATCACCACCAGTCTGTTGTAGGGCATGGGCATACCGTAGAGTTGTAGCCTGCGGTCTGCCTCGGCCTGCCAGTAGGCCACCCTTGCCTGATAACTCTGCACCTGGTCATCAGAGGCGCTTGAAGACGTGGCCATGGCGAGGAATAACTGATGCGCTGCCACAGCTACCAGCGCCCGTGCCTGTTCGCCCTCTACTTCAACCGTGGTGGCATCTGTGGTCGGTGAAGTCAGCCGTTCTATGGAATGCACCTTCAACTTGCGCTGCTGTATCGGCGTGTGCGCGGTCGTGTTCAGAATGAGCAGGTAGTTGGTCCCGTCATTCTCCACGTCCCATATACCCCTCGGTATGGGTTGCCAGTTCTCGCCACCTTCGGGTACAGCACACCCGTCCTGGTCGTTTGCTGTGCCTGCATTGGCCTGATAGAACACCTGTATGGGCTTGTGAACGATGTCCTTTGTCAGATGGTACTTGTACGGTTCTGTGGCCTTCTCAATCCACGCCATGTCGAAGTACGTTGTGTCACCACCTGACAGGTACTCGAACTTGATATCAGTCAAATCGTCGGGAATGTCTACGTCAACTTCAAGATGCTCATACTCGGTGCTGCCCGTGTTGTACGTGCTGGTCGTGGTTGCTGCCGCAGTGCTTGACCCTTTGGTGTAGACCGCTATTGCGCCCTTGCTGGCCGTAGCACAGTACACATGACAGTGGAAGGTTATGTCCTGTCCTGCCAATCCCATGAGCGCCGGGACTTCCACTTGCGACTGGTACACGTAGTCAGTTGCGCCGCCGCCTGTCATCTTCATAGCCGAAGAGCCGCGAGGCCCAAAGATGATGGTCGTTTCCTCTGATACCGTAGCCGTGCCAGTCAGCACATGGTGGTCGGGTATCGTGGTCGCCGTCCAGTCCTCGAAGTGAGAGTTCCAGAGCCAACTACCAGTGATAATGTCAGTTGCAATGACGCTCTTGTATAGTCCCTTGCGCCCGTAGGCGGGGTAGCAAAGGTCAACGGCCTGCTGGAACGCTGACAATATCTTGGTCGGCTCGTAGGTGTAGATGTCTGCCGTTACGCCATTCCCTGGGGCCCCGGCCAGAGCAGGCGTGAAGGTGGCTGTACCTGTAGATGTGGCGTAGTCGGTAATGAAGCGGGAACTGCCGTCATAGGTGCCGCCGGTAAGGGCTATCCACTGCTTGTTGAAGTAGTCATCATTAGCCCCGTCCCACGCCTGAAGCCCCGTGCTGACCAGCGTGGTAGTAGAGCCCGCCCCTGTGGTAGTGACCTGCTTCATGGAATCGGTCTGCTTGCCGAAGTCTTGACGCAGTGTTTCATAAGTGCTTGTCATGTAGTTGTCTCCAGATGTCGTTGAAACATCCATTGTTACTTCAAGGTAAGGGCGATGGCCTACCACTGCTTCCGATGTAGCAAGTTGTATTCGTTCGGAAGTAGTGTTGCCTTCTCCTGGGTCAGCAGGTGATGTCGCTGCAATATCTCGGCTGGAACGTAATATGAATTTGGTAGTGCCACTCCTGTTAATCCATGCGATGCCATCTGCGTTCAGAGATATCTCGTTATAAGCACCTTGTGTCCAGTCGGCACTGCCAAGAGAACCGCAGTCTCCAGAGTAATGCGTCTTGTCAAGGTCGCCAACCACAAGAGGATCGTGCGGATATGTAGGTTGCCCGTTCTGCACTACGACATCGAAGGCATCTGAAGGGTCTTTTTCGTTGCACCAGAGACGCAACTTGGCAGATGTAATGGTGCCATCCGGTAACGTGCTGGTGTCGAAGTAGAAGAATACCCTTTTAATGTACCATAGGTCAGGTTCAAACTCAGCGGTAAAGTTAAAGAACTGCTGGTAGACAGAAGCGTAAGCGCTAGTAACATCATACCCATTTTCGGTAGATTCTGTTTTCGCCTGCGCGTCAGCGTAGGAGACTTCACTCTCCGCCTCAAGGCCACCGTCAGATGCACTTGAATATACTGTATATACAGTAGCCAATTACACTGCCACTCCATTCACTTTGGCGATGTTGGCTTTAGCGACGCCGTTAATCTTCAGTATGGTAGCCTGCCCTGCGCCAGAGGCTTTGGCGATATGAGTCCAGCCACCACCCGCCTCTGTGCCTGTGGCGTAAATACTGACTACATAGTTCGCGTACACGCCAAAGGTCTCATTTGTGCAAGGGATGTAATCGGAAGTCTTCCCCCATACACCACTACCACCAGACGTAGCCCCTTCTATTTGGTAGCCGCCAGCAGTGCCTTTTATCCCCAGATAATCACCAGTTGTGACAGCGATAGTCAGACCTGTGAAAGTACGTTTCGCGCCAAAGGCCACATTACCAACAGCCTCGTTATCTCTCGTTGAGAGATTATCCCCGCTAACCACGTAGAACGTGGCAATCTCACATGTGGGCATGTCAACACTAACAACCCAAGTCTCGAAGGTATCCAATGTACCAGTGGCATTAGCAGGATTAGCTTTGTCAACCAGTGTATTGTTGGAGTTCAGTGAGCCTGCCCTGTCCGTAGCTCCCGGCCCAACATCAATAGATTGTGGTGTGATTATCTCTGCCTTGCCGGTTACCCCGATGATGCTCAGTCCCGACAACCGGGTTTCAATGAAGGTCTTTGTGGCCGCGTCAAAGGTAGTGGTTTTCACAGAGGATAGAGTAGTTTTGTCCTTCATGTAGGGGCTGATGAGATGCGCGCTCCCCAGACCTGTCCGCCCCATAGCGTCATCAATCGTCGCCAGTACGTCTGACTTATAGACATCTCCTATAAACTGTGTCAGCAATTCAGAGGTGATGTTTTCGTCAACCCGCACGAACACGGACAGACACGGGTTCAACCGCCAGATGTGGGGCAAACCGGCCAGCCATGTATCGTAGGCTTTCTGACTGGCCGGACTGCCATCTGCACCTACCTTGCCGGGATAACCACCGACAGGGATAACGGGTACATAGACATAGTTCTGTGCGTAGGACTTCTCGCCCACGTCAGGAAACAGGTCGAGCCGTATCTTGAGTGAGTCGCCCTTCAGGTGTGTTCCTGAAGGTTCAAAGGCTATCCGCATTAACCCTCCAACTAGGAAGCCAATTCTATGTACGTGTTATCAGGGCAGAAGAACAATTCATCTGCCGTATTGCCGTAGCCGACGATGCGAACCACGAAGTTCAGAGTGCCGGACGGTGCGGTGCTGGTAATGTCGCCAGCCGTGGCAGCCGAGATGAATACAGGTGCGCCTACGGTCAAGTTGGGGAAGGCGTCATTGAACCTTGCCTTGCCCCATAGCAGCATGGTAGTGGCCGCGTTCTCGTTTGCCGCCAGTACGCATATGCCTATCTTCCCGAAGGACGTGGCCGCAGCATCGGCCTTTGCCAGTTCCCACTTGCTATCAGCAACCGCGAAGTAGCAGATATCACCGACGGCCAAGGCTGCTCCAGCCGTGCCAGCCTCCACTATCCCTGAATACTTGGTGTCCGCAATGCCGACATCGGGCAGTATTATCGAATCATTGACAGTGAGCTTGGTAGCCAGCAGGTTGGTTAGTACCGTAGCAGTTGGCAGCCCTTCAATGCCGTTGGCGGTGAAGACAGCGAAGTCGTTGTCGGCAGCAGCAGCGTCATCTACCGTGACTACCGCATTGTCAGCTATGGAATGGCCCACTGCTGTGATAGCGTGCTTGTGATCGCGTCTTGCGGCCACAGCAGCCGTACCTACCGCAGCAGCGTCCCCTAACGCCTGTGTACTGGGGTCGGTAGCGTCAAAAAGGGCCTTGTTGGTGTAGGCCGTCTCGCCATTGGTTATGCCAACGTAGTTGTACAGTCCAGCCGCAGGTGACGTAGCCTGAAGCAGTAGCCCATGATTGGTGGTATTGGCGTTAAGGTCAGTATTAGCATCAGGCGTGGCGAAGTCGTCTAGCTTCGTGGCTGTGATATCAGCAGTCTTGGCGATAGTCCCTGCGCCTACGCCATGCACTCCAGTGGTGGCAACACCGTGGTCATACAGCACATTGGACGTTACAGGTGCTATTGAAGCATCCGTACCACCGGCAGTGTTATCAACCGTTAGCCATGAAGGGTTGGCTGCATGCCCACCAGACTGCAATACCTGACCGGCTGTGCCATGCGGGAGTGCCGCTGGAGTGGATGCTGCACTGGCGTAGATGATGTCGCCCTGTTCTGTGACAAGCGCCTTGGCGATAAGGTTGCCCGAAGGGTCCGCCATCATCGCGTGTTTATGGTCACGTCGTGCTGATACAGTCGCGGTGCCCACAGCCGCCGCATCCCCGAAGGCTTGAGTCGTAGGCGAAGTTGCATCAAAGAGCGGCTTGTTTGTAATAGCCGTTTCTGCGTTGGCTATCCCGTAGACATTGATTAGTCCCGCAGCAGGGGCTACAGCCTTCGGTGCCAGCCCGTGTTTGGTGGTAGACACGTCAAGGTCTGTATTGTCGTCGGGTGCTGTGAAATCGTCCAACTTGGTAGCCGCAATGTCAGCGGTTTTGGCTATCGTGCCAGCACCAACCCCATGAGTGCCAGTAGTGGCAGCATCATGGTCAAAGGCCCAATTGCTTGATATGGGGGCCGTAGTGACGCCATTCACAGGAACATCGTCTACGTCGCCTTCAACAATTACCGTGGTATCAAGTTGTGCCGCAGCAATCACACCATCTGTGTTAGGGTCATAGGTGGCGGCAAGCATGTCACCACCACCCGCTATGGCAGTCCAGACGCCATCAGCCTTGAGGAACTTGCCAGCGGCAGCATCACCAGCGCCGGGGGCAGGCACAAGGCCAGCCGTGCCACCTGCGCCAGCATCACCCACCATGGCGGCACTAGGGACAGAGGATAATTCTATGGAGCTTGTCATTTAGCCCCTCTACATTCGTACAACTTGTGGCTGCGCCTTGGTTCCTACGGGCAGACTGACGCCCTCTTTGTCCAGTACGGCTACTCTGGCATCAAGGTCTGCCGACAGAGCCGCCATGGTCTTCCTGAGAGCGTCTATCGCCACTATGCGGTCATCCCTGGAACGGATAAGGGATTCTAGCCGCGCAATCTCTTTAGCTTCATTCTTGGCCGTGTTCTCGTTGTCGGTCAGTTGCTTGTTCAGGTTGGTTATCTTCCCCTGTAAAGCAATGGCTTCGGTTATCTTTGCGCCAATCTCTGCTAGTTCCATTACGCGGCCACCACTAGTCCGGTTGTCGAAAGTGGCGTCCAGTAGCAGTAGAAGACAATCACGCCTGTGTTGACGTTAGCTACGCCAACGGTCAGCACAATGTCGTTGCCGTCAGTAACAATGAAGTCCTTTGATACCGACAACGCCTCTATCTCTGCATCCGGGGTAGCGTCATGCCATATCTCACGTGCGGCCAAAGCCTGCGTCGTGAGGTCGGTGGTGGCGATTATGGCACCCGTGGCTGCCGCCGTTCCTACCTCAATAGTGGCGTTGGCAGCGAAGGTAAGGTCTGTGGTGCAAACGGCGATTATCTTTACAATTACATCGCCTGTCACTGTAAACAACGTAGCAGGATCGCCAGTACCGTCATGGTCGCCTATGGCGTTCCCTGTGGCACCGGCGAAAGTAACCGACTTGGTTACTAGTTGATATCTTGCGGGGTCAGGCGCAGCCCCGAATCTCATTATCCCCATTGCTTAACTCCTTAGAATCAGTGGCTAATCCAATCGACATATAGGGTCGCGCTCGTGGTATGGTCGAACTCGAAGGCCCCGTTCTGTACGGTGTTCAAGGCGAACTGCATGACTACGCCGCCCTGTTCGTAGCCGTAGTTGGTGGTGTCGCAGGCGGGGATGATGTCCACGATGTCTACCGTGGCCGAGAGCGTGGCAGATGGCGCGAACCTGTACCAGTAGAGAGAGTCACCATCTACGCCGGCCAGCGGGCCTCGTACCACTGAGGGAAGGGTGAAAGCATATAGGCCGGGTACTGCCAGCGTTGCACCGCCACTGTCTGTGCCGTCCGAGTCAGCGGCAACATCTGTGAAGTAGCCTGTGCCCTTCGGTTCGGCTGCTATAGCAGTGAGCGTATTGCAGGCTTGGGTTGCACCGGCGGCGTTCTCGCCAAGAATAAAGGGCTTGCTGAGAGATTTAACCACGATGTAGGTGGAACCAGCAGGCCCGTAGACACAGGTGCCCGTAGCACCAGACGTGCTGCCAGTTATCGTTTCACCTACCGTGAGCGCACCACTTACCGTGCCGGTGAGCTTGGAATACAGGCCGTCAGATACGTCATACATATACTCCCAGTCCAGCGTTGCAGCCTCGGCGTTGACGTTGCTGACAGGGTTGATGTAGAAGCCACGTGTAGGTTCTGTGACACCAAGATACACGTACTTGGCCGTAGTCATGCCGTCAAGGGGCATGTGCGTGGTGGATACCCGGTCGGTGACTTCAGCGGTGTAGTCGGTATAGGCACTGGCCGCATAGACCTTGGCGCGGGCCAGCCTGGGGGCTATGCCGAGGCGGTAGTCTGAGGCGCAATATATCTTGACTTCGTGGTACTTGGGCATGAAGCCCAGGTGTGCGGCTGTGGTGGTTAGGCTGACTGTTTCCCCGTACAACTTCTTGACGGGGGAACCAAATACTGACGTTGCCATCGCTCTTTCCTTCTAATTCAAATTCTGATTCTGGCGAGACAAGTGGAAGGGGTTATTTAGTTGTAGGCTTGCGCGTCCTCTTCTGTTTGGGCTTCTGCTTCGCCAGCAAGTCCCTGATATCCAGCAAGACCTCAAGGGTGAGGTATTCAGGGCGTTTGCCGTCTTGTTCTATGTCTTGTCGTTTTCTCATAGTGTTATGTGGGGGCGGTGATTAGCCGCCCCCACTATTCAGTTACGGAAGGTATGAAGAGGGGAACTCTGCCCACACGTAGTAGATGTAGCCGGTTGCCGCCTGAGAGGTAGCCCAAGTGGTCATGCTCGAAGGGCCTTTCAGGACAGGAGCGAAGCCGACATCGCCAATAGACCAGGTGAACTGGTAGTCGGTGCTTTCGTTTACGGCCTGTGTTATGGCGTTCTGCTGCAAGAAGCGGAACAGTTCAAACGAACCCGTTGTGTTCGGGTCCGTTACCGTTGGCGCGGTGTAGAACAAGCAGCTGGAACCAATGGCGCTTCCGGTGTTGTAGTTGGCCGGGACTACCTGGGTACCAGCGGACTTCGCAGCAAGTGTCTTGGAACACACGGTGTAGGTTTCGCAGACTGCTATCGTACCGTAAGCCTCGAAGTGTACGGCTACCTTCAGTGGTATGATGCTCGTGCCCGAAGGAATGTCCATCGACACGTCAGGGTCGGTTGCGGCGTAGGATGCGTCCAGGGTTGCAGGACTGGTTGCGCTGCCGAAGTTGGCAGTGAATATCCGGCCTTCAAGGGCTAGAGACTGAATCCAGGGTACCGTGACGAGCGAGCCGTCATTGATTGCGCGGATGTACTCGAAGTTGCCTTCAGTACCTCTCGCTACGGAACTCTGTTTGACCAATGCTTTGACGTTTGCCATTTAGATGATTTCTCCTTTTCTATTTACCGCACTTGTTTACTTAGCCTTGTGCTGCAAAGGCTATTCACCTGATTCGTCAGGTTCGGCTATCGGTTCAAGCTCAAACTGGACGGTTATGTTCTTGGCCCCACCGGAAGCTCTGAGGACGCAATGCACCCATGAGCCTTCTGCAACGAGCGCATTGCTCTTGAAGTCCTCGGCATCCACTTCCACGTACTCGCCTTTGGGGAGTACAGCCGTAGTCTTGTAGACATGGTGGAAGGTGGAAGAATCGCCATAGGTCTGAATCAACACCGGCTGACGGTCATTGAAGATGGTTGTGTCGTCTATGAGTATGTCCACTTCAAGGTCGCCGTCGGGCGGTGCCTTCTCCGCGTCTATGCGAACAGCGATAGGCGAGTAGTCGCCGTCTATGTAGTACCGAGGGCCAATCCTGCTGCCTTCAGCTACAACGTCTTTCTCGTGGAAGATGAGTTTATCTGTCATAACCCACCTTCCTTACGCATCGGCCCACACGCGCACGTAGCGCAGAGTGGCAACATGGGCTGCGGCAGCGTTGTTACGAATGCCGAAGAACGGTATCAGCGGGGTTGCCGCTGCGACAGCCAGGGCCTTGTAGCCTACCTGTACGCCGTTGTAGAAGTAGGTGGCGTTGCCGGAACTGTCTATCTCGGTTCTCAGCGTTACGTTGGTTGCGGCTACCGGCACGTAGGTCGATGCCAACTGCGTGAAGGCTTTGCTCGGGCCGGTAATGGAACTGACAATGTTCCAGTAGTCCAGCGTTTGCAGGGTATCGAAGAGGAAGCCCGCGCTGTTCGTGGCCGTGGCCGTCTGCGTGGCCGTGGATATGGCATGGGGCAGCAGGCCCGAAGCCTCCGACACGGCATCGCTGAATCCTGCGAAGATGGCGACGGTAGTAACCACGTCCAGCTTGAAGCGGTGTTCCACCGCAATATTGGAGGTGGGATACCACCAGATGCCGCCCTGCGAGTGTGTGCAGGTCTTGGTGTCCGTGGCCGCCGTGGTGAGTACCAGCCCACCGGATCCCAACGCTATGGTGGATGTGGTATCAAGGTACTCGGTGTACCAGTTGGTTGTATCCTCGGCAAGCTCGGTGAAGTTGTACTCGCGGAATATCTTTTCAGGGTTGAAGGTGCCCTTTACATTCCGGCCAGCTCCCCTCATTTCCAGTTTGCGGTCTACTCGTATGTTCTGAGACATTTACTTTCCTTTCTCCTTGCTTGTTTTAAGTCGCCTCGGAGCGGGTCTATGCCCTACGACTTGAACGGGACAGGATTCTTCTTGTCCCAGGTGCTCATTACACTGCTAGAGGTATTGGGGGCGGTGCCGGTTACATACTTCCTGCGCGATGGATAGCCACCCATGCCGTCCATGATGATCATGGCCTGAAAGGTGGGCTTATGTGTCATCGACTGCGAGCAGCAGGTTGGCGCAGCCGCATCAAACGGCTGTATCTTCTCCACTACCTGCCCACAGCATTTGCATTGAAAGTCGTATATCGGCACCGTTATCCCCCGTCATAAAGTCTTAGGATTTGTGCGTGTAAAACGCGCGTCCGAACGTATCGCGAATCTCGGCACAACCGAATATGATGTCGGTGATTACAAGCGTCCTGAACTCTTGTTCAATCGGGACTACTTTTGTGCGCGGATTCTCCTGAATGACCAGGCCGATGGCGTCTCTGTGCAAGATGGCGCCGTAGTTGCCCGTGGTGGCTGCGGTGAGGTTGTTGGTCTTTTTGAATGGCATGTTGTAGATGCTGCCCATCTGCCCGGTGGACACAACCTTGCCAGCCCCATAGTCGGACTTCACGAACTTGTCTATCTTGAGCAGGTCCACCCATGTGGACGGGTCGCCTATGATGCAGCGGTTCCCATCGTCCGGTACGTCTGCTTCGTCAAGCGCCTGTATGATGGCGAGCAGTATGTCGTCAGTCATTTCTTGCCCGTCGGAGCCGTAGACCGAAGAGCTAGACAGGGTGGAGAACAATGCGCCGAGCGTGGTGTCTACATACTTTGAGATGGCATAGCCGAGGCTCTTGCGAGACTTGTCTATGTAGTCGGGGTCGTTCTCCAGTTTCGCCATGTCAGACACTTCGATTGCCGCATAGCGCCACTTGTCAACGGTGATTGATTCTGCCGTGCCAACGGTGCTAGACGCGGAAGCGACTGTCCCAGGCGTGACTTCAGAGGTGCTTATCTCGGACATGACCGGGATGTTGACCACGGAACCTTTAGTGAGTTCCTTCTCGTATACAGTGTTCACGCTGTCTGCAACGACAAGCGAACTCTGTACGTGGTCAATAACCAACTTGGAAAAGATTTCAGGCACAAACTTGCCAGTGATTAACTGAGCAAGGGTAGGCGTAGTGCCGGTATTGTAAGACACTTGTGTTTACCTCTTAGTTTTGATTCTGCCTTCCGTCATTGCCCTTATTGTTTCCATCGGGTCTTTCAACCGTTTCTCTTTGGCAATATCGGCGGCAGTGTAGATGTTGGATTTGTGTGAACCGGGAAGGGATGTGTCTACTGAGTCAACCGTTTCCTCGTCGGATTTCGCCTTCTTGAACTTGGCCTCGAACTTGGCTTCAAGGTCGGTCTGCATTTTTCGCATCCGAATCTCTTGCACCTCTTCGAGCGCCCCGTCTATGTCGCCGTTGTTCCAGAGAGTGCGGGCCGATTCCGCGTCAGGGCCGTTAAGGTCAATGCCTGCCTTGGTAGCTACGCCTTGTATGCGCTTCATGACATCGGTGGCGTGCTTCACTGCCTCTGCCAGTTGCTTCCCTTGCGCTTCCGTCTGCCCTTTAATGGCCTCGTAACGCTGCTTCAGGCGGGACTTCGTGGGTGGCTGTCCTTCTTCCTGCTCTTCGGTGTTCCCGAACTCGTCAACCATTGCCTCAAGAATCTGCTCCATCTTGGCTGTACGGGCCTCGATAGTGGCAGTACTGGCGTGGTTGGCTCTCAACCTGGTCAATTCTTCGTTGGCCTTATTGAGTTTGGTCTGGAGTGTCTTGTACTCTTTGCTGTCGGTGACTACGGGTTGTACTGGCGACTTTACCGCCTCTTCTGCTGGCTTTCCTTCTGCTGCCTGTTTCGTTGTCTCCGTAGCTACCGGAGTTTCCGAAGTCACGGCTGCATTATCGGTAGCAGCTACCCATCCGGTTGTCTCTGTGTCTGGCATATATCTCCTTCGGTAAGCCCTTAAAGGGCCGTTCCGTTCGTTCGTGTGATAACAAAAAAGCCGTGTCCTTCGGGACACGGCTTTCAATGAAGCTCTTGTGTTCTGTATTTTGTTGTTAATGTGCTACTTAGACGGTGCTGACACTGCAGTAAAACGATTAAGGCGCTTGCATCTCGGGCACTTGATATCTACCTGCCCCTTCAGATCGCGACCTAACGCCTTGCCACATCCTTCACACCTGAGATAACCTTCACCATCTATCATATGGGCGTATCAAGTATCCTCATATCCCCACTTTAACATAGTTAGCGATGTTGTCAACCGATGGCTATGACGTAGTAGATGCCAGGATCGCCAACGCCTGCTGTTTCCTGACGTCAAGTATTTGCGGGTTCTGGTAGATGGCTCGCTTCTCGGCTGCGGGATTGGTTTGCCCTACCTTGCGGGATTCTTCTGCCTGCTGTTCAAGTATGCGCTGCTGCTTGACCGAGGCCGGCATGATGGCGTTCATCGTGCGCCGTGCCCGTTCCCGTGCATCGTCCAACGCCTTACTGAGTAGTTTGGCTCGTACTTCGTCGTTGCCTCTGATGTAGTTGGCTGACAGAAGCATCTGTTTGACGTTCTTCTCTGCGTATTCGTTAGTGACACCTTGCAGGGTTGACTTCTCCTGGTCGGAGAGTTTGATTGACTGCCCCGCAGATACGGTCAACTTGTCTGATACTGCACCGTAGGGAGTCTTGAGCCTGATCGTCTCGGGGTACTTTGACATCCATGCGTTGTACGGGTCGGCATAAGACTGAACGCCTGCCCCTAGACCTGCGGGTAACGCCATTGCCGCGCCTTTGACACCATCCTGCGCTATGGCATCCGCAATGTTCTGTGCAAACATTGGGGTAAGACGATTCCAGAACTCACGTTTAGCAACTTCGTCAGTGGCTTCCATTGGCTCACCAATAAAGTTCTTGCCTCTTAGCCAGTCCATTAGCATTGACGGGGCTGTGTTTAGTTTGGATTGTGCGAATCGGCCAAGGGTATCCATTCGCCCTTGTTCTTTGACTTGGCCACTGGCAACTTTCTTCTGTCCAGTAATGAAGTTGGTTGTGTAACGGGCTAACTGTTGATAGCCGCCCCAAAAGTCATAACGTGTTCCCCCAACCTTTATCTTCCCGAAGTCAGTAGAGCGGGGGTCGCGTTCCACCTTGGCCCCTGCCATTGCAGCTAACGTGAGTATGGCCGTGCCTGTCCCTATGGATGCCACTAGTTGCTTGGCTACTTTGGACCGCAATGTCGGGTCTTTGAATAACACGTCAGCAGCCAAGAATGGGTACTGTGCGCGAGACACCAGAAAGCGCGGGGCGAAGAAAGCGAAGTTGAGGACAGCCGGAAGGTCGCCTGTCTTTTCTAGTGTTCGCCACGTACCTCTGCCGGTAGCTGCGTTAAGGAAGCGAGCGTACCTCTGGCCCTTCTCAATTATCTCTGCTTCGCTCAAGCCCTGGTCTAGCCAGTTATCTACCTGCCTGTAGAACTCTCCAAAACGTACCTCGTTACCGGCCACAGTGAAGGCCCGTTGTGAACCTCGTACAGGGTAAGTGAGTGCGTTCCCTGCTTCGGCGGCAACACGCTTTGCCCCGGTTACGCCGTGTGTCTTGAATGCCTTTTCAAACACATTGGTCATGAACTGTTCTTCGTGCTGTACCGTTGTGCCAGTTATGACGTCCTCGTAAGGTGCGGCATACAGCCCCGAAGAACGGGCAAAGTTGTATTTGGGGTTGTCCACGATACGTTGAGAACGGATACGGGCAATATCCTCTTTAGCGAATGATTGCAGTTCCGGCTTCCACGCCTTCCACCATTCAGGAGAACCTATCATCAACATGCCCTGCCGCAGATGCCATGAGATATCAGACGATGCCTGTATAGCCCTCGGTATGCCAGAGATATTGATGATCTTCTTCCAGAGTGAGGGCTTCTTCTGTGCTATATCTACCAGTTTGGCAATGTCCTCACCGAATACCTCTTTGAGTAGTCGAGCTTCTGATTCGGTGGGTAACTTGGCCGTGGTGAGTAATCCCTTCAAAGCGTCCATTGCATTGTGTCTGGTGAAGTTTAATTGCGTGACATTACCCTTGAGGGATGTGGCCTTGAATACTGGTAGGTCGGCGGTCGCCACGTAGTTAAACAGTGAGTCAACTTCGTCCGGCGTGAGTTCGCTTATGGGCAACTTCTGACCATTGGCGAGTTTACCTGTTAAGGCGCTCTTGGCTTCGTCAAGGGTCTGCATCCCCTTTGGGTTAGCAAATACCTCGCCTAATCGTGCGCTCTTGGCCTGCAACTGTTGATGACGTATTCCCTTCTGTGCCGCCATTGCGGGTTGCAGCGAATCAACGATACTCACTACCTTACCGAAGGTGGCTTTAAGGTTAGGTGGTATAGGATTAGGCGGTGTCGGTACGGTTCCTGTCGCAGTCGGCGGCTTCGGCGGTTCAACAGGCGGCATCGCGTCGGCAACCTTGGGAGAGGGTGCGGCCTCTAGTGGGGCAGTTGTCAAGGATTTCTTGACATCTGTGGGACTTGGGGCAACTGTCTCTGCTGCCTCAGTAACGGGTTTGGTTACCTTGGCCGATAGATTCTCTCCCTGCTTCCCTAGATTCAGTTCGCCGGCTTCAGGGGCAAGACGGTAGGACTCAATGGCTCTCTTGCCCGTGGTCTTGACCTGCTGTTTTGCTGCGTTTACGGCAACCGCGGCTGCGGCCTTACCGCCCCACTTGACAAAGCCGATACCGGGCATCCAGTTGTCTGGAGTGAGTAGCTGTTCTGCTACTCCACGTGTCCCTAACCTGCCTAATGGGGTATTGACGCCGAAGTCGGGTGCGTCCTGTACCCATCCTTTCTCCAATGCTTCTAGTGTATTGCCAGTCTCATTCTCGTGTACTATCTTCTCTATGGGGGATTCGCCAGGAATAAGAGATTGGACGCCATATCTAGCACCTCCCCACATTCGCTGAACTCCCTTGGGGATTGAACTGCTTATATTGTCAAGTCCAATGGGAGCTAGTTGCTTGCCGACATACTGTGTCTCTGTGTTTGGTTTGGCCCAATCCTTAGACTCGAAGTTGTCATCCATGACGGATGGGCCGTCTATGGTCTTATCAGTCTTGTACCAATAAGAGCCATACTTCTTGTAGCCCTTCGGAGGGGTTTTCTTAGATACAACGGTATTGGGTGCGTCCCAACCAGTAGAACCGCCTGCCATTTAATACACCGCCGTTCTCTTGCGTGCCACCGCGTAACCTGGCTTCGCCCATGTGTTCTGCGCGTTTGCCACGTAGTCATCCCAGGGTGTCCCGGTTGCCTCTACCAAGCCTCTTAGCCCGGACTGCTCGGAAGGTGCCAGTGCATTCCATGTCTGTGCGCTGACAGGGTTGACGTTCCATGTCCGCAACTTGTTCATGTCAACCTGGTTCTGTATCCCGCCGTGGCCGGTGACGTCAACGTTCTGTGTGGGCGTGTTGAACTGTGTGGCCCATTGAGGCGTTTGAGGTCCTACACTGGCCTGTGCGCGTGGATTCTGACTCCTCCATAGTTCCAACTCTTCCTGTGATGGCAGGAGAGTGTTATTAGGTGCAGCATAAGGGTCAGTTGCACTGGCAGATACGGCTAGTCTCTGGGCCTGCTTCTGCCGCCTTACATAGTCTTCTATCCATGCGTTCTCGTTAGGGTCATCAGAATACGACTGGAACGTTCCTGCGGGAGCGCCATTGATTTGCAGTGAGCGGACAGGGACGGTGTACATGCGGTAGGTCATCTCCGCATCTGTCTCTGGCCTCTTTTGCTCAGTGCCCGTGTCCCACACCATCTGCCGTTCGGTGCTGACGTTGTGTTCTCGCCAGTATTGGGACAGGGCTTCGGGAGATATCCACTGAGAAAGTCCTAGTCGCGCGGCTTCCTCTGCGTTTGAAGCGAAAGGCTGACGTGTGCTGTCGGTTGCAAACTGGTTCGCCCCGTAGCCTATCGAGCGAGGCGGGTTCTGCTTCACCTTCCAGTAGTTAATCCAATCTGAAGGGCCGGTCTGCGATGACAGTACGTTGTTGTAGGTAGATTCAGCCTGCGCCTGCGCCCTGGCATCGGAGTCCCTGGCTACAGCCTGTGCGTTAGAAAGCGCGTTCTGCGTATTGACCCACTGGTCGCGGCGGCTGTTCGTCAAGTTAAGCTGGTCAAGTACCTGCGCATTCTGCTGCAATGCGAGCGAGCTTGCGTTCTGCTGCTGCTGCGCGTCGAACTCGGTCTTCCAGTTGGCTAGCTCTTGCTGCTGATAAGGTGTAATACCGGTATCTTCAGTCCTGCCGAGAGGGTTGTTGTAGTCAATGATTCGCGTGCCACCCTCGTCATAGTAAGGGAAGTCGTAACCATTTACCGACGTGACGCCACTGTAGTTTTGTGTGCCAGAAGGTTGCAGTGCTGAGTCTAATGCTTGAGGAATACCAGACTTGTCAATATACCCTGTCGTATTGGGGCCGCGAGTATTACTTACGGTGCCGTCGCTATTCAGCCATTGACTGACTTGCCACGTATCCCCTGATTCCGCAGGTGTGTATACCTTAATAGCCGCAGCCATCGCAGTGGGATCATTCCCATTCATAGCTAACAGGTTTTTCAGGTAGATATCATCAGTGATACTCTTAACTTTTGACTCGTACTGAGCGCCAATTATCTTCAGTATTGCAGCTACCAGTTGGTCATGGTTCATAGTCCAGCCGCCTTTTCAAGTGCTTTGGTCAGCTTGATTTCTTTGTCGGCAATCAGTTTGTTCATTACATCGGGGCCGATGACACGGGTCAGCGCATCCACTTCCTGTACCGTCCAGTTGTAGAGCACCTGCGCCCCGTCAATAGTGGCGTAGGGCTTCTTCAACATCTTCTCGGGCGACCCTAACTCTTCTAGAAACAGGTCGAAGGCTTTGAGCCTGCGCTGTATCACGTTGTCAATGGCTGTGGAATATACCTCCAGCTTATTCATCGTCTGTTACCTCCCCCGCCAACACCTTGCATTGTCATACTGTTTTGAGACCGCATGTTCTTGTTCTGTAACTCCATGGCTCGCGGTGAGCCAGGTACAGGTTTAGGAGAAGCTGGCGCAATCACACTTCGCCCCGGTTCAGCGGTGCCTTGTTGTGGCATTGGGGGTTGTGTTGCGCCAGCTGGAGTTATCGGTTGTGGCATAGGCTCTGGTATTGGTTCGGGCAGGCCGTACTTCTGTCTCCAGAGCGACATGGCCAGTTCCATGATGGCCCTTTGCATGTTAGGATTGAGCTCTATCGTTTCCTCTGCCTCTTCGATGGACATTGCCTGCGGGTCGATATTGGACAGTTGCTTACGGGCCCACTGTTTCGTGACCATGCCGGACTTGAACAACCTCTCAAGATCGTCGTGCTTGCGGTACTCTTCCTCTTCTGAGACGGGCGCGTACTCGACGTAGAAGGTGATAGGCTCTTTGAACTTCTTACCGTCAGTGGGTATGTCAAATTCATCGGTTGGGGTGCGAGCCCACATCCTCACGCCTTCGGGTATGACGCGCTTCTGTATCAACGCGGCATTGGACAGCACCTTTGCGGTGGCATTCCTGAAGGACTCGGAAGGGTACTGGAACCTTGTACTTGCGCTCGAAATAAGGGTCTGTGCATGTGTAGCTGACCTTACGCCGGACTCGCCTACTCCCTGGAGCGAGCGCGGCCCTGCCATTGCAGCTATGTAGTCAGCAGCCACTCCAGCCTGTTTGAGCAATGTCTCAGATGCAATAGCCGGAGACATGGCCTCGATATCCGTATCAGGGGGGAACGGAGTAGCTTCGCCATACTTGTTGGCGATTGCGGATATCTGGTCGGCGTTCTTGCCTGTGACCTTGTACCACGGCAACGACCCTTTCTTACAGGTGATATCTCGGAGTGAGTAGTTGCGTGATTCTGATATGAACATCTGGCGAAGGTGACGCAGGATACCCACGTACCGTTTCACGGGGTCTGCGTCAGAGGATATGTTGCCCAGGCCGCTGTCAATCAGAACATAAGGGATGAAGCCATAGTTGTGTTTGGCAACGCCGCCCTTAACAGGCAGTATGGGCTCATCGTCAGCCAGTTCGCATCGCCAGGTATTAGTCCAGAAGCTAGTCAGTGTTACCTTTTCGTCTATCTTGCGGCCTTTGGGGTTGCTCCAACTCTTGTACTTTTCCATGACATCGAAGCAAACCTTTTCCTGCACTTCGATGATGAACTGACGCCCACCGTAAGAGTAGTCGGGATATATGTTGCGCGGGTTTATCGCCTGTATGACTATGGGTAGATGTGAGTCCTTCCCGTTGCGCCATTCATCGGTGCGGGAAGCGAACTCTCCGTCGCCTTCGCCGTCTTTCTGCTGCGGGGCGAGCGGGCATCTGTCCTTGTCCCACACTGTCTTGAGAACGCCGAGGCCGTACAAGCCCTGGTGTTTAGCCGCCATCCTGAAGGGGTTGACGTCAGACTCAATGCCTGTCCGGTAGAGCAAGCCTAACCCGAACTTGCGTAGCGACTCGGCCTCGTCGCTTGACTCCCCGGTAACGCCTTTCTTGTTGATGAAGACACGGGCATTGGAGAGGTCTACATGGTCGGTATAGAGGTCAATGAGCATACGTGCGGTAGGCAGCACGATACCGTCAGGAGCAAGTTCCTTCGGCAGTCCCAATAGATTCAGGAAGTCGAGTTCGTGGTAGGTATCGTCTGTCTCGAACTCCCTGTGTACGTCCTGGTAGTATTCCTTCGTCTTGTCACGAAGGCGTATCACATCTGCGACATCGGGTTTACCGTTTTTCATTTTCTACCTCAAAAGTGGAGGGTCTGTATGGCGGCATAGTTACCCTTGGGGGAACCTACAGGCGCGAAGTCAGCCATGGCGTAGCGCAGGCAATCGAGCATGTGATAGGCTTCTTTGTTGTCTATCTTGTCGGTAGGCTTGGAGTTGTCATCCAGCTCACGCGAATAACTCTGTAACTCGTCAATGAGGTTGCCGCAACTCCGAAAGACGAACAACCGGCCAGCTTTGAACAGGGAGTAGACCTTCTGTATGCCAGCCTCCACGCCATTCTCCAGTGGTTCATCTATGCGCCATCCTGCCTGAGTGAAGTCCCCTCGCCAGCCTTCCTCGTGATGCGCTCCTCCTACCCGCTTGACTACCTTCTTCCCCCTGGTTATCTCCTGCCAGTTCCGCACGTGGTCGATAGTCGTCTTGCCACCTTCCAGATACTCGTCCGTGACATAGAAGTAACCTGTCTTCGGGTCCTGAACGATGAACAACGCCGCCATGTGCGAGGTGCCAAAGTCGTGCCCTGCATATACGGGCCAGCCCCCCCCTACCTTGACTCCTTCTACTATGTGAGTGGCTCCATCAAAGCAGTCGTATATCAACCCGGCAGGGGTGGAGAATAACCCTCGGTGGAACATGTTGAACTTCCACTCCGGCATCGTCCTCTTGGCGTACTCGTAACTCTCTATCGGGAAAGCCGGATTGACTATGGAATCGGCCTGTATTACCTCAATGTCTTTGTCACCCTTTGCCCAGGGTTCATAGATGTCTGTCTTGAGCCAACCACCACCGTAAGGTGTGGTGGTACCGAGAATGCGCCCCTTGTGTACGGCTACACGCCTGAGGACGGCTTCCCATGCCTGTCTCTTGAACTGCTTTTGCCCACATTCATCAAGCCACGCCGCTTTCGCTGTCATGGACTCTAACCCTTCAGGATTGGTTGCCGAAGCAAAGATGACTCGCGTAGTCTCACCAGGGAATATCACGTTGTCCTGCTTCCCCTTTTTCTCTTTGTGAAACATGAATACCTTTTGCGACGGTATCCATTCGCCGTAGTGCATCTTGTCCTGAAAGTAGTCGAGGAAGGACGGTAGTAACGCAAGATTCAACAGAGGGAACGTCGCCGTCACTACTAGGTAGTCACCAGCCCCACGCTTCATAATCTCTCGCTCAAGCCAGTGCGGGCCCAGAGAGGTTTTCCCACTTTGCGCTCCCGCGATATAGAACACGAACCGAGCCACACTCTGCCATACTTTCGCTTGCGCCGTGTGCAGATTGACCCGTAAATGCCCTTCACCTTTTTTGTCTACATATATCTCACGGAAGGCGGGCCGCTTTGCTTGCGTCTCAGTCGCTACTACCATTCAACTCCAGAACTCTTTTTATTTACTGAAAATTGGTGGAGGAGGAAACACACATCAGACGCACCCCCGTCCGGTCAATCCCACTTCCGTCCAGCCCGAGTCTGCGCAGACCTCACTGTGTTAATACGTCTGCTGCGCGACGCCTGGCATCCCGTAACACTGCCTCTGGTTGGCGCTACGGGGCTGCTGGTGGCCCATTACCCCTGTCAGTTGGGGGATTGGGCAGCCTCGTGTCCCAATGCCCCTATAACGCGTGTTCTACTCTCGGCGTATTGCAACTGCGCATAATATGTGTTATGCGAAGTGTACTCTGTATCTGCTTAGCTATCATTATGTGCGGCCTCGGGTGTAGAGTTGCTGTTACTGTCAGTTGCGGGCAACAGCATTGGCACCTCAGTTACCTGGCCCTCAATCGCTGCGGGGTGGCTCCCAGGCGGCAAACAGACCTCTACATGGGTGACGGTGACTGTCTTGGTCTCATTGATGTTAACCGTAGCTGTCTGTCCCCAGCGCGCGCGCCAACGACGATCCAGGAACGTGAAGCCTGTTATGCCGGTGCGGTCTGTATCTATCTTAGCTTTGACCTTGGCGACTATCTCAGCTTCAGCCTCGGCATCTGCTCTTTTTACAGAATGGAGAAACCTGATGAACACGCTCTCCGCTTCCGTCTTTCCCTCCGCCTCGTCTCTAGCTCCCCGCTCCAGCCACGCGTTGTATGATGCGGGGTCAATATCCATAGTGGCACAGGCTGTTGATAGGTAGTTGCCGGCTTTGAGGAGTCTAGAGAGTTGTTGAATCATAAAGTCGGTGCATTTAGTAGGGCGGCCCCCCGGCGCAGGCCTTGACACGGCAGTGTTAAGAGTCATAACACGGTTATATCACGGGATTAGAGTTTGTCAACCGACGAGCAAAGGGGGGCACAGGGGAAGGGGGTCGCGCAACTGGGGTTAGGGTACGTCCTGGCCCTGTCGGGCTGCGGGTTACGATCTCTTGGAATAGACCTAGTCTCACTCATGGCAATCTAACCCGTCTCCTGGTAGCCCCCAGATGACCCCAGAAGAAAGTACCAAAGAAGAAGTGTCTCTCTGGGTACTGGGGGGATACTAATAGGGGGTTGTTAAGGGGGAAAGAAGAAGGGGGGAAAGGGTATCTCTCTTGGTTACTCATCTTTCAGGACAACACCCCGTCTATGTTTGTTATCTATGTTTGTTATCTATGTTTGTTATCTATGTTATCTATCCCATCACGTTACCCCCTACGTGGCCCCCTACGTTATGCTCTACGTTATGTACCACGTTATGTACTACGTTATGACCTCACTGTATCACTGATGTTCTGCATCTGGAAATATCTCATAATTATGTCCAGCAGGCATTGACACAGCAAGAGCGGCGTAGTATAGTAGATAGTGTCAAGCGAGTGACTTGACTAAACAAATGCCCGGTCAGCGCTGATAACACCGACCGGGCCACACAGCAAATACTGGATAGGAGTAAATGCCATGCCAAAACAGAATACAACAACCGCAACAAACAATGCAATCCTAGACTGTGACCCGCGACCCGGATATTACTATGTATCGGTCATTGATGGCCCTCGCCATGCGTTAGTGGCTGGCCCGTTTGACACTCACCGTGCTGCCTTGGACATGGTGAAACGGGCAGAGAATGCGGGTAACGAGTGTGACCCTAAGTCAGTGTTTTATGGATGGGGCACATGCCGTCTTGAACGCGACGAAACCAAGCCAATGCGGACGGGCGTACTCAATTCTCGTCTTGGTCTTGCTGACGGCTTAACTCGTGAGGTGGCCTAGCCATGACCACCACCTACACGCCAACAACCGAGCAAGTCATGGCCACATTCCTGGAACGCGAGATGGCAACCATCCGAGTCAATCCGTGCGCCGCCTGTCTATGGCGCAATCCGGACACATGCCGGCAATGCCGAGGGGCCAGCAAATGACCTATACCATCGCTATCGCTCGCCTGGTAACGCAGGACAAACGCGGGGCCTACTTGACAGCAACCATCAGATACAGCAACGCTATTCAGAGAATACAGATATCACGGAACTAAATGCCGAAACCGGGACCAACAATCCCGGTCAGCCGATAACGTCGGCTCTGATGAGGCAAACGCGCCGCGCCGGATAAACCGGACGGCAATAGGAGAGAGAAAATGTATACGATTGCCAACAGCTTCCATAATTCTGAGTGCCAGACAAAGTATTCCCCAGAGCAGAGATACAATGCTCCCCAGTCTGCCGCAGATGCCAAGGAACGTGGACAAGAGGCTATTTATGCCGCACAGCGCCGTGCATGGCGCAAACTCTGCGGGATTTCCGGTTGCACTTGCGGCAATGCTTGGGGTGAACGGTAACACTTACCTTCCCTACGCATGTGGGGGTGAACCCGACCCAGAGGCCGGGTGACGAAGGAGAAATGACAATGGAGATGACTGAAAATAAGTGCCCCGGCTGTGGTGCCGCTAATCCAACGACTGAGCATTTATTAGCAGAGTACAAAGACTTAACCAGACATGGTTTTGGCAATATGTTTGGGATAAATGCGAGAAAATCCTGCAATGCTGTTGTAGATATGCTAGTAATGCGAGGTTGTACCTTCTATTGGGACATTTTTGGGAAACATACTCTTACTAAGTGGACATATTGAGTGACTGTAGCAATGCCAAACGGTCTATCCGGTCCCGCATAAAGACCGGCAGGAAAGGAGACACCCATGGCTAAAGATGAATATTCCCTGGCAGACCTCAAGGCCCAGGCCAGCAAGCGCCTGAACCATCGCAAGGAAACATACGCCTATGCCCGCAGCAAGGGCTTCTCAGCCGAGGAGGCGAACGTACTCGCCTCCAAGTCCCGAGACACCATCGACAGACTGGCGACAGAACGTGAGAAGGAGGACAGTAAATGAACACACAACACACACCGGGACCGTGGGAAGTCTACAAGGGCCATGACGGGAAGCTCGGGCAGACGCACATACTGGCCCACAATCCCAATACCAAGCTGTCTGATTATGCCGTTGCTGTAATGGTAGACGGTAACGAGGCCGATGCCCGCCTTATCGCAGCAGCTCCCGACCTGCTGGCAGCCTGTGAACAGGCATTGCGAGTCTTACGTGAATATCCCGAAGAGGTGAAGGCATGACTACAATTAAAATATACGAACGTAAAACTAACGACTGTTTCGTGATGGCCCCACGCGAGTCTTTGTCTTTTAGTCTCCCAAGTGGGATGCCTGTCGTCCTGACAAACCCTCACGATAAGCCTAAATATGTGAGGGTTGTGGTCAGTAAGTCTCGCTATTTATAAGCCAACCACGGGCGTACAGTAAGGCCGGGACCATAAGTCCCGGCCTCTTGCTACTTCAAACACGACCCTATGATTGCAGCGATACCAGCCAGCACAAGAGCCGCACCCATAGCAGCCCTGAGCCACATCGGATAGCCTCTTAACACTCTACACCCATTTCTGTTCTGTCAACGCAACTTCTGATTGCATCGCCCTGACGTAGTTCTCCAACGTGCTGACATTCTCCCATCCTCCCACCATCTGTATTTGCTTCAGCGGGTCGCCCTCCATGCGAGGGCGTGGATTGAAACTCCCTGCGACCACCCTTTGGCCTCGCGTATACGCCTAATCCGTTCTCCTATTGTCTCCACGTTAGTCCTCCTTTATGAACACCTATCATCCACCTCACAAGCAACCATAACCTATCACAGCTAGTGACAACTGTCAAGGTATTATGTTCTATTAGCTATTGACAGGTGTCTATCACATGTCTATACTTACTGGCATGACATCGACGTTTCTTGAGGCGCTTGTGAGGTGGAAAAGTATCAATCGTTTAAGTTGTGGGCAGGTGGGCGACATCCTCAAGATAGACCCGTCGCTGGTAAGTCTGGTAGTTACACACAAGAGACAACCCACCCTTAACTTGGCACAGGTAGTGTATCTTCGTGTCAACGACAGCAAGCTACATGACGCAGCAAAGGCATTTCTTTTAGGAGAAATCAAATGACCGACACATGGCCGAAGGAAACCATTATCTCATTCATCGAAGGCGAAGACGACGCCAATGTGTTCACCTATTCCGAGAAGTGGCAGAAGCACATGGGCAGGCTTGGGGTAAAGGCGTATCAGGACAATGGACACGGCGGCAACGACTACACCATCCCCAAGAAGTGGATACGACTGCCCATGAAAACACGGATGGTGTCGGAGGCACGGAGGGTAGCGAGCGCCAGTGCTCTTATGAAGGCTCGCGCACGACGCCAAACAGGCCGAATTGCACCCGAAACCATGTCGCCTGACAGTGTTGCAACGCCATCCACCCCGAAGATGGGCAATCCGGCATCCTCGGCAACGCGGGGTGCTAAATGAGCTGTAAATCAATAGGCTGGCGATGTCTGCCCTTGTCCATCAACCAGCCTATCGGGGGTTTAACAACCCGCCTAACTGAGCATGATTATGTTATCGAACAATAAGTCTCTTGTCAATAGTAGCGTGGAGGTGAAGGGAGTCGAACCCTCTAGTTTCCGATGCTCAGTCAGACGTTCACCCGTTGAACTTCACCCCCGCGCTACTTTAGCACAGCTCTTAAGGAGAGAACAATCATGAGTTGGAGAAACGCACGAGCCGGGAGCATCGGTGGCAGTGAGACTTACCTGCGCTACGGGCCGGACTACATGAAGGAATTGGGCCGCAAGGGTGGCCTCTTAGGAGGTAGACCGTCTTATGAAGAGTGGCTAGCCCGCGCCCGTAGGGATGAAGAGAAAGCGAGGGTAGGGGCAGCGCAGTTAATGAATAGAAGGAGGAAGGGCCTGACACCCGACTTTCTATCTGCTGCCCCTACCCGAAAGGAGAGGTGCAAATGATAACCAAGACAGAGGTCTACATGATACAGGTTGGAGTGGAATCGGTACCCGAACACCTGGGCCCTGAACTGAAGAAGTTGCCTGCCGGGTGTGAGTGTGCGGGTGGGACGGTAACCGGCGGCATATTACAGTTGAAGTTTAGCCGCCAGGTTGCGGTGCCGGGTCAATGCGAGGGAGCGAGCTAATGGCAGACGGTCATCACCCGGAATGCCACGAATGCGAAGAGTACGATCCCGAACGTTGCTCGCTCTACATTTTACAGACAGGGTATTGTGCTGACACCGGAGGCCCATGCGGGCAACTGGAAGGTAATTGCCATCGCGGTTGTGAGTGCAGTTTATTAAAGGAGGCAAGACTCTAACATGTGTGATTTCGTAAGCTGGATTGAATCTGACGGACAAGTGCTGTTCCTGACCGGACGGGATATCTTTGAGGGGCCAAAGGGAAGGGAACTCCGGGACTATTGCAAGAGCAAGGACGACTACGTGGGCCACGGGGCTATCAGACACTTCTATGGCTTGTCCGATAACACAGGGGCCAACAAGGAATGCACCAACTTCCGTTCTCCTGACAACTTCCCGCCTGAGATTGCTAAGGCAATCAAGAATGGCCAAATGCGGGGATTGGGGACACCCTGTGACCTACTTGTGCAGGCAGCATGGGCTGAGTATGTCAAGGTTGTGCAGGCAGCATGGGCTGAGTATGACCTACTTGTGCAGCCAGCATGGGCTGAGTATGTCAAGGTTGTGCAGCCAGCAGGGGCTGAGTATGACAAGGTTGTGCAGGCAGCATGGGCTGAGTATGACAAGGTTAAGCAGGCAGCAAGGGCTGAGTATGACAAGGTTGAGCAGGCAGCAGAGGCTGAGTATGA
>Ga0172380_10001772_pt1 | contig 36584 bp, 38 predicted proteins | sample Leawe162metaG_FD_119747 | JGI IMG/M metagenome (GOLD analysis project Ga0172380, IMG submission 119747) | Leachate microbial communities from a municipal landfill in Southern Ontario, Canada - Leachate well 162 metaG | ecosystem: Engineered > Solid waste > Landfill > Unclassified | place...
TCAGGCATTGCCACTATCTGGGACACACTCATCCTGTTCGTCATACTGGCCATCCTGTCATTGATCGGCCTGATCTTTATGAAAAAGGATATAAAGCGTTTTGTCCCCGCCTTTATCGTAATCTTTGCGCTTGCCTGGCTGGCTGTTTTCATAGGTAAGCAGTCCGTAATCAATGCCTGGGGCCTGGAGTATGTCATCTGGGCCTTGATCTTCGGTCTGCTTATCAGCAATACGGTAGGCCTGCCCGGCTGGCTCAAACCGGCCGTGCTGACCGAGTATTTCATCAAGATCGGCCTGGTCTGCATGGGCGCGACCATACTTTTCTCCATTATCCTTAAAGCGGGCGGCGTGGGCATGCTGCAGGCCCTGCTGGTAGTGGCCGCAGTATGGTTTTTCACTTACTGGCTGGGCAGAAGGTTCGGGATGGCCGAACGCTTCTCCAGCACCATGGCTACGGGTGTCTCGATCTGCGGTGTATCAGCTTCCATAGCCGCGGGTGGAGCGGTTAAGGGCGACCCCAAAGAAACCAGCTACATCATAGCCTGGCTGCTGGTAGGCGCAGTGATCATGATAGTGGTAATGCCCCCCATTGCCAAGGCCGTCAGCATGCCGACCAACATGGCCGGGGCATGGCTGGGCGGCACCATCGATAATACCGGCGCAGTAGTAGCTGCAGGCGAGGTGATGAAAAGCAAGGCATCGCTCGACACGGCCGCCCTGGTCAAGATGGCGCAGAATATATTGATAGGATTCGCTGCCTTTTTGCTGGCGGTATGGGCGACTTTAAAGCTGGACAAGAAGTCCGCCAGCGAACGTCCCTCCTTCATGGAGATCTGGTACCGCTTCCCTAAATTCATCGTCGGGTTCATCATCGCCTCTCTAATAGCATCCTTATTCATCGAGCCCGTCATGGGAACCCAGGCCACTAAAACAATCACCGGCCTGATGACAACCTATCGCACATGGTTCTTTGCACTGTGCTTTGTCTGCATAGGCCTGGAGACTAACTTCAAAGAGCTTCTTTCAGTCGGCGGCGGCAAACCGGCGGCTGTATACTGGATCGGGCAGACGTTCAACGTAGTGTGGACCCTGCTGATCGTCTGGCTCCTGTGGTCCGGCACCTTTTTCATTCCCCCCATACTTCCCGATTAACTCAGTCAAACGTTGTGGGAGGAACCGGCAGCCGGTTCCTCTCACAATACTTGTATCGCTATAAGGTCAGAGCCCATGCAGCTTATAGCAGCCCCGGCACTGTGCCGGCGCTTGCGGCATGTCCATCGAGACGGCAGACAGGGACTGCCCCTCCAACCCCTGCAATATTTTACGTGCACTGCGTATACCGGGCAGAGTTAGAAAAGCCATCGATTCGGCTGCATTTAATCTCGAGTATTTATTTCGCCGGTCGAATACAATCCTGAACTGCCGTGCCTTTTCACCATTGAAGACACGATTCAGCCCGTCATCCACATTTCCATAAACATACCGGTCGACCGAACTGCTCCTGTTCCAAAATACCCTGGGAATCTCACCTTCTACAGGCATCGAAAGGTAAACGCAGGGGGATATATCTCCCCTTACTGTCACGAAAACGTTGCGCAGTGGATCGTCGCTGCATACCGGTAAATTCTCAAGAGGCTCGAGCGGAGAGACATATACCGGTATACCTCGCTTTTTCCCCCTTATCTCTGCTTCCCTGACTATATCGTGCAGTTGAGGATCGGCTGTCAGTGCGAAGGCTTTGAGGGAATCGGCGTCTTTATCAGACAGATAATCAAGGTTGGGGGCGATCACCCTGTCCGCTTTAAGCTCCGCCGCCAGATCAACCAGCTCAGGCAACTCTGCGATATTCGGCTTCATCATCTGCATGACGAGATGAATATCCGGGTGAGACCTGGCAGCGCTTAACCCGGAGATATTCTTACAGATTTGAGTCAGGCTGGATCCTACTCTTAGAGAATCGTGTGTAGTCGACCTGGCTCCAGCCACCGACACCGCTATAAAAGCGAACCCGATCTCGCATATTTGCCGAGCAGCAGCGTCATCCAGGAGAACGCCATTGGTGGTCAGGCTTACCCTGCCACCCCTTGCCCTGATTGCCCTTGCCATATTCCAGATTTCGGAATGGAGCAGCGGCTCCCCCCATCCCTGCAGGTGCACCAGTTCCGTTTTACCGAGATACGGCAGGATCTGCGCAAAGGTATCGCGACTAATATCCCGTGATATCCATCTGTCTTTAAGCAGCGTACGCGGGCAAAAGCAGCACTTTAGCTGGCACCTGGTCGATACCTCTACCTGTATGATGCGAGGCAACATCAGGATTAACCTCCGATCAGAGTATCCACAGGAATTCTAACACAGCACCGGAATCGTCTGCCTCTTCTTTGACCTGCTCGAAAAACGTGTGTTATATTTCGCCCTATGGGCGTGCTGAGAAACATTCTCCCCACAGTGCTGGACACTAAAATAAAAAATATCCTGACCGAGGAAAGAGAGGTGGCTAAAGCAGTGGCTACCGATGTAACCGGCACGATGGCAGTGGGGGTCTGGGATTTCATGCTTCCGCCGCTCTTTGCAATCAATTTGCTCAAACATCACCGGGCGAAAGAGGCCTTTACACTTAATTTCATGTTTACCAAGAAACTGGCGCTGGAAGCAGCCGGCAACATGCTGCAGTCCGGCCTGACCATAACCAATAGTCTGGCAGAGGTGGAGAAAAAGACATCTTCGATCCTGAGCGCCGACCAGAAAGGAGTTTATTCGGAGAAGGTGCGGCTGAAACAGATGCAGGAGATCCGCCTGCTGATCGACCATTATGAAAAGCTGCTTATGTCCGAGGGCAAAACCTACTGCGATATGGTCATGTCCGCATATAAGGACCGGGAATCATTCGATACGTTTTTGCACAGGCTCAGTTCAGCCGAAAAAGACGTCAACCGGGCCGCTTTGCAGATAGTGGGCAAAAGCGCTGAAGCAAAGGACTTTGTCGCCAGGATGGAGGAGTCGGTAAACCAGATACGCAACAGGGATCTGGACAATTATTTTCCTTTACCCGAATAAAGGCCTAACACAGACACGAATTGATATCGTGCGCGGTGCGCTGAATCAATTCGTCCTTCATCGATTCCGTCAGATCGTTGAAATACGCTGAATATCCGGATACGCGCACAACCAGGCCCCGGTACTGGTCAGGATGATCCTTAGCATCGATGAGTATTGCGGGGTCGACCACATTGAACTGCACCTGCATCCCTCCACTGGCGAAGAAACCGAAAATCAACGACTCTATCAATCTATTGCGCGAAGGATCTTTAATCAGCGCCAGGTCCAGTTTTTCGTTGAGAGCATAGCCGTTGGCCACCAGGCTGTTATCTATACACGCTGCTGATGACAGCGAGGCTGTCGGTCCATTCCTGTCACGACCGTTGCAGGGCGATATCCCGTTGGCCAGCGGCTGCGCGGCCCGACGGCCGCCGGGCAATGCGCCTGTACGCGCACCGAAACCCTGATGTGTGGTCATAGACCAGAATCCCGGATAGTATTTTCCCCCTCTCGCGTTGCTGTATCGCGTCAACAGATCAGTGAAAACGCCTGAGACCAGGCGGGCGTAGTAATTGGGCCTTTCCTCGTTTTCACCGTATTTTTGTACCTTGTTTGAGATAATCGCGTTGAGCTCCGGATAGCCTGCAAAATCGGCATCCACCACCCGGGCCAGCTCCTCCAGAGACAGCCTACCTTGATCAAACACGACCTGTTCGATAGCGGTCAGAGCATCCGCAGTATCGGCCAGTCCCACACCCTGGCAGCCGGTGGAATTGTACTTTGCGCCGCCGGCATTGATCTCCATGCCTTTGTCAACACAGCCTTCCACAACGGTGGATAGAAACGGAGTGGGACGATATGCCGCGTGTGTCTGCTCGATAGCATTGTTGCCCTCCGTTGCGCGCCTTATCATGTTCTGGAGCTGAATTCTAAAAGCGCCGACAACGGCTTCCATGTCATGCATCGCTCTGATATCACCGGTCTGCGGGCCAAATTGCAGACCATTGCACTTACCATTATGTAAAGCCAGATGAAGGGCCATGGGGACATTTACAAAGATCGCCCCGGCTGCCGGGAAGCTTTTGCCCGGCACGCCCCATTCCACACAACCGACGATGGAATAATCCTCAGCGTCCTCTTTGTCGATGCCCGACTTCTCCAGCGCCGCAGGAATCTGGTCGTCGTTGAAAAAGGCCGGAAGGCCGCCGCCCTTTTTGAGCACTTCGCAGCACAAATCGGTGAATTCGACGGGAGTGTCCTGATTGATACTGATATGGAAGTTCGGCTGCCTGAGCCTGACCTGGTCATAAGCCTGCAGGAACAGATAGGACAGCGCGTTGACGCCGTCGCTGCCGTCGGACGTGCGCCCTCCCAGAGTTATACCGGAGGCCGAGGACAGGCCGCTGAAATACTCGGTAGCGCGGTCGAAGAAAAGCGGCAGCAGCTCGCCCGCTTTGGCTATAAAACACCCCAGCAGTTCACCCGCCTGAGTACGGTTGAGCCTGCCCGCTTCAATATCACGCTTATAGTAGGGGAAAAGGTACTGGTCCATGCGTCCGAAAGAGATGCCGTGCTGGAAGTTCTCGTAATGCAGCATGACATGGGTGATAAAAACGCATTGCAGCGCCTCGTAAAAAGTCTCAGCCGGCTCCGCAGGAACTCGGTTAAATATCTCCGCTAATCTCAGTAGCTCCTGTCTTCGAACTTCACTCTCCGTCCCGGCAGCCTCGCGCTCGAGGAATTTGCTCCAGCGCTTACCGTAATCGGCGGCAGCCTCGGCACAGACCAGGGCTGCCTCGTAAAAGGATATTTTTTCGGTGATTTGTGCAGACGGGTTATTCACCTGACCCATATCCGGGCGGACCTGAAGGTCCGCCCCTGCGTGTAGGGATGGGTCTTTAGACCCGTCCGCAACCATTGATTCCAGTTCCGCCCTGGTTTCCTCCAATTTGACTCTGATCTCTCGGGCTATGCCGTTAAATCCCAGCCTGAGCACGCTGGGATAATCCGGGGTAACATGCGAGACTCCCGAGAACTGCGTCAGGATGAAGTATCTCCCTTCCAGCATCGTATTAAACAGGTCGGGATCCTTGCTCAGCAGAGGCGTTAACGCCAGCACCGATCGATTAAACCAGAAAGGAAATATCTCTTTTTCAAGCTCCACCAGTTGAGCGGATTCGATATCCATGGGATTGTGCCTGCGCCCGGATATACCCTTTATCTCCGGCAACATAAGCAGTCCGCCCAGGTCGGGATGTATAGGAGCGCCCACGCGCCAGGCCGACGGATTTCCAGCAATCAGTTCGCGGTCATATACCTTCAGTTCCATATTTTCCAATATGTATCTAAAGGCTTCGGCATAGCGTAAGACGGTATCGCCCCGCGAAACATTGCGCCTCTTGAGCAGCAGGGAATTGATAAAGTTGTTAGCAGCCACCTGCCATCTCTTCTGGGGGATAGATTTGGCTGACTTCTCCAGGCTCCTGCGGTAGAAGCGATATTGAATTGAGGATAGCAGATCATCCAGGATATCCTGCCGGGTATGCCTGCGGAAATAATCGGTCAGCAGGCTGGCCTTCTGGGTGCAAACATGATATGGCGAGTTGAGAATGTCCTCACGCAATCTCTTTAACCGCGGCAGCACTTCCAGCGAGTCTTTCGATGCAATTACGACCATTCCCGTTTCATCCATAGAATGATTTCCCCCTGTCTTAATCCACTGATAAAATTATATTCGGCCGACCGCAGTTATTAAAATATGCAGCTTAATTATAACAGTTTACAAATTATACAAATAATGTATAATTTAACTGTCGACAAATATGATAGGGAGCAGGCATGATTACGCCTGCACATGGTATTATTTAGTATCGGTTTTAAGCTGATTAAGCAATCAGGAGGTGCAGTAAATGGCGGACAAGGACACACCTTTAATCGACAACCTCGAAAGCGGCCCCTGGCCCAGCTACGTGAAAGAGATCAAGCGGGCTGCCGAGAAGAATGCAGCGGCAAAAGACCTGCTGGGAGTACTGGAATTATCGTTTAAGGATCGTATAACTCACTGGAAGCACGGCGGTATTGTGGGAGTGACCGGCTATGGCGGCGGTGTGATCGGACGCTATACAGACGTGCCTGACAAGTTTCCTAACGTGGAAATGTTTCACACTATGCGTATCAATATGCCTTCCGGCTGGTTCTACACAACCGATGCCCTGCGTAAAGTCTGTGATATCTGGGAGAAGTACGGCAGCGGTTTGACTAACTTCCACGGCTCCACAGGAGACATTATACTGCTTGGCACCGATACTAAGAGCCTGCAGCCGTGTTTCGACGAATTAACCGAGGCCGGTTTCGATCTGGGCGGATCAGGTTCAGCATTACGTACTCCCAGCGCCTGTGTTGGACCTGCTCGTTGTGAATGGGCTTGCATCGATACACTGGACATCTGCAACAACATGACACAAGAATTCCAGGATGAGTTGCACCGTCCAAGATGGCCATATAAATTTAAAATCAAGGTATCGGGCTGTCCCAATGATGGCGTTGCTGCCATAGCCCGGGCTGATTTCACTATCATAGGCACCTGGCGCGATACTTTGCGTATCGACCAGGATGAGGTACGCAAGTACGTTAAAAACGGCCTGGATATTAAAAACATCGTAATCGACAAATGCCCGACCAGAGCGCTGGACTGGGATGAGAAAGGGAAGAAGCTCAACCTGAGGGCCGCCGATTGCGTACGCTGCATGCATTGCATTAACAAGATGCCCAAAGCGCTGAGGCCCGGACTGGATAGAGGCGCCACCATCCTGATAGGCGGCAAGGCCCCTATTATCAAGGGCGCTTACCTGTCATGGGTGCTGGTCCCCTTCATGAAGATGGAGCCTCCCTATGATGAGGCCAAGGATCTGCTGCGCAAGATATGGGAATGGTGGGATGAGAACGGACGTACCCGTGAGAGGGTAGCGGAATTAATTGAGCGCCTCGGAATGCGCGCTTTCCTGCGGGCAGTTGGTATTAAACCCTCACCGCAGATGGTCTACAAACCTCGATCCAATCCTTATGTATTCTTTGACTAAATATTTTTAAGGAGCGAAGAGATGGGCAAAAGCGATATCGGTCCCCCGGATTTCAGGAAAATGCTCCCCCCTGTGATCAAGAAGAACTACGGGAAATGGAAGTATCACGAGATAGTTAAACCAGGTGTACTCAGACACGTTTCCGAAACGGGCGACGAGGTCTGGACGGTAAGGGCAGGTTCTCCCAGGCTGGTCAGTATCGATTTTATCCGCGACGTCTGCGATGTTGCCGATAAATACTGCGATGGGCACCTGCGTTTTACCAGCAGATACAACATTGAATTGATGACTCCCAAGAAAGACAACGTGGAGCCCATTATTGAAGCGGTCGGGAAACTCGGACTGCCGGTGGGCGGTACAGGTAAATCTATCTCTAACATCGTGCACACGCAGGGATGGGCACACTGCCACAGCGCAGCCACCGATTCCTCCGGCCTGGTCAAAGCCATTATGGACGAGCTCTATCCATATTTCACCAGCATGAGTCTGCCGGCCCGTGTGCGTGTGGCTCTGGCCTGCTGCATTAATATGTGCGGCGCGGTGCATTGTTCGGACATTGCCATTGTGGGTATCCACACTAAACCCCCTAAGGTTGATAATTCCAAGCTGAGCGCAATGTGTGAGATACCCACCACTATGGCCGCCTGCCCTACCGGCGCCATCCGGCGACATCCCGATACCAATGTTAAAGGCCTCGTGGTCAATGATGAAAAATGCATGTATTGCGGCAACTGCTTTACGGTATGCCCGGCTATGCCCCTGGCCGATGCCGAGGGAGATGGCGTGGCCATCTATGTTGGCGGCAAAGTCTCCAATGCTCGCCACGCGCCCATGTTCTCACGATTGGCTATACCTTACATTCCCAATAATCCACCCCGCTGGCCTGAGGCTGTGAACGCCATTAAAAACATCATCGAAGTCTATGCTAAGAATGCCACGCCGGAAGAGCGCATGGGCGAATGGATTGAGCGCATTGGTTGGGAGACCTTCTTTAAGCTGACGGGCATAGAGTTTACCGAGCACCACATCGATGATTTCACCCACGCAGTGGACACCTACCGCACCACGACGCAATTTCGCTGGTAAGGAGGCTAAGCCATGACAGAAGGAGTAACCGAAGAGCTCAAGGAAAAGATCCTCAAGTACTTATCGACTACCAATAAGGCCAAGAACCGCGATGTCGCAAGAGCGATCGAAGTTGATAAGCCGCTTGTGGACAAGGCCATCGGTGAACTGGCCAAAGAGGGCAAGATAGAATACTTATATCTTGAAACCTCTTATATCAAACTAAAAGATTGAGCGCAGTACAGGTTTATGTCAATAGCATCTCTGATGATAGCGGCCCCCCAGGGGCGTTCAGGCAAGACTACTATTTCCATGGGCCTGTGTGCTGCACTGCGAAAAAGGGGTTTGAAGGTTAAACCATTCAAAAAAGGGCCCGACTATATTGATCCGTCGTGGCTGACAGCAGCTGCGGGACACATCTGCGGTAACCTTGATCCCTTTATGTTCGGCGAAACTACATTGAAGCAGGCATTCACGAGGGGCTGCGAGAACATGGATATTGCCATGATCGAGGCCAGCATGGGCCTTTACGACAGCTCCGGCGAGGATGGAATAGGCAGTTCGGCCTGGCTGGCCAGGCTGTTGAAAGTGCCGGTGATACTAGTAGTCAACGCCGCACGCATGTCCCGCAGCGCTGCCGCCATGGTTTCAGGTTATATAAACTTCGAGCCTGATACCGGCATCGCAGGGGTGATCCTTAACAATGTGGCAGGCCAACGACACAGAAACAAACTGATCACGGCCATTGAAAAACACTGCGGAATACCGGTGCTGGGCTGCGTTCCTTCAGATAAACGCCTTGCCCTTGAGGAGCGCCACATCGGCATAGTTCCATTTATCGAGCAGGATGGCTCAGCAGGTAAAATCGGAAAGGCCTGCGCCATAGTTGAAAATAACGTTGATGTCCAACAAGTTCTCGATCTTGCTAAAGCTGCTGCAAAAGGTATATCTGCGGACGGCAAACAAGTTGATATCATTTCGCACACTGCAGCATCGAAACAATCTCCCATGGCAAACGTCGATATCGGCGTACTTTATGACAGGGCTTTTTCTTTCTATTACCCGGATAACCTGGAGGCCTTGCAGAACGCCGGCGCCCGGCTTATTTTCATCAATTCATTTACAGATAATCTTCCGGATGTGGACGGCCTTTACATCGGCGGAGGTTTCCCCGAGCTTTACGCTGCTCAACTTGAGGCCAACGCCGTCTTGAGGAGAGATATAGCCAGAGCTGCACGGCAGGGATTGCCCATCTATGCTGAGTGCGCTGGATTGATGTACCTGTGCCGCGCCATCATCAAAGATAATCGGCGTTACCATATGGCAGGTATATTCGATCAGGAAGTGGAAATAATCGCCAGGCCACAGGGTCATGGTTACATGGTAGTGGAAGCCAGAAAAGGCAACCCCTATTTCCGCCCGGGCGCCATCCTTAAAGGGCATGAGTTCCATTATTCCAGGTTGATCGGTTATAAAGCGTCGAATGCAAAGTTCGAAGTAATACGCGGACATGGTATCGACGGCCGTACTGATGGAATGGCAATTAACAACACCCTTGCCACATATCTACATTTACATGCGCTGTCGGCGCCCGGCTGGGCAGACGATTTTGTCAACCTTTCTCTATCACATAAAATGAAGCCGGTCAAAACATTAATATAAAGTGGAGGAAAGGCCATGATTACAGTTTGCCCGGTTTGTAAAACCGAGATTGAAGATAATAAAGCCCGGGGTACCAGCGAACTGGACGGTAAAACCTACTACTTCTGCTGTAAGGCCTGTAAAAAGCAATTCGATGAAGCCCCGCAGCAATACGCAGATAAAAAATAGCTTGGAGGAAAAGAATAATGCCCATTGTAACACTCGGCGGACAGCAAATCGAGGTTGATGAGGACGGTTTCATCCAGGAGCCGGATAAATGGAATAAGGATGTGGCGGAGGACCTGGCTAAAACCGAGGATGCTTATCCCATGAACGAAGACCATTGGAAGGTCGTAAATTACCTGCGCAACTACTTTCTTGAATTCGGTATTGCGCCACCCATCCGCATGGTAACCAAGCAGACCGGCTTCGATCTGAAGACCATCTACAAGCTATTCCCGGGAGGGCCTGCCAAAGGTGGCTGCAAAGTTGCGGGACTACCAAAACCCACCGGCTGTGTATAAAGTGGATTACCTATGTGGCTTTTGCTGCTTACCTATTGCTGCCTGCTGACCTTCATAAGCGGGATTGTCTGGAGGGTATATAAATACGCTTCCCTACCCGTCCACCTGCGCTGGGAGCTTTACCCGGTTGCACATGAGATTGGTAGACCTTATGGCGGGTCATATCTTGAAGACGAGGATTGGTGGCACCGGCCGCGTAAAATTAACCTGTTGGGCGAATCAACCGTATTTCTTCGGGAGATTGTTTTCTTTCGGGAGTATTTTTACAGCAACCGGAGATTCTGGAGCTTCGTATATCCCTTCCATCTCGGACTATTCCTGCTGCTGGTCTGGATACTGATGCTCGTAGTAGGGTCAATCCTTGCTCTAAACGGATCCCACATATCCTCAACATCGCCTTATTTCGGGATTCCGCTTATTTACTACCTTACTCTCATATCCGGTGTCGCCGCCTTTATACTGGGCATCTTCGGTACTATCGGGTTACTGATAAAGCGGTCTTACGACGAAGACCTGAGAAATTACACCGCGCCCATCGATTACTTCAATCTCACAGGTATATTGCTGGTTTTCCTGACCGGCCTTCTTTTCTGGATTATCGAAGATCGGTCATTCGATACAGCCCGGGGCTTTATTCAGGGTTTAATCACGTTCAAACCCACCGCAATTGGTCTGCTCATGACAATCAGCATAGTGCTATCATGCCTGCTGCTGGCTTATATGCCGTTTACGCGCATGATGCACTATGTAGCCAAATATTTCACCTACCACAAGGTGCGCTGGGATGATGAACCGAATAAACCCGGCACCGGCCTGGAGAAGAAACTGCAGGCACAGCTTGATCAGACGACCCACTGGTCGGCGCCCCATATCCATACAGGACAAAGCTGGTCCGAGCAGGTTCAGAGCAGCGGCGCCACCGACAAAACAGAGAAATGAAGAAAAAAATAACGCTCAGAGATATCGGCAAGATTGAAGGCCGGATGGTCGACATCGATAAGGCCGACCTTTCCCATCTGCCTGCTCCCCTTGATGATCCTGCTGATGAACCGGATATCAAGCAATTAACAGGGGAACAACAGGCCAGATACGATACTTCGCTCGACGGGGTATCAGCTATCGGACTGGTAAAACCGCAGAACAAACAAGAGGAAGAGGAATTTGTCAGGAGATTCATCGCCGGCCTGAAAAAACTGCTGTCAAAAGAAAACAACTGGACCTTTCTCCAGCCGCTGATGCTTTCGCTGGAGAACTGCGCTAAATGCCAGAACTGCTCGGAAGCATGTCCGGTTTTCACCGAAAGCGGCAGGCAGGAGATCTACCGTCCCACTTACCGGGCCGAGGTTTTACGCCGCATCATCCGAAAATATCTCAAGAAAGAGGGCAAACTACTCTCTAAATTCACCGGCAGCGACATCGACCTCAATTATAAAACCATCGCCAGGCTGGCGGAGCTATCATATCGTTGTACACTCTGCCGCCGATGCGCGCAATCATGTCCTATCGGTGTGGACAACGGCCTGATCACTCATGAGCTGCGCAAACTGTTCAGCCAGGAGATGGGTATAGCGCCCAAAGAGCTGCATCAACTTGGCACCGTCCAACAATTAAAAGTCGGGTCAAGCACGGGAACTTCACCCAAGGCGCTGGCCAGCTTCATCAATTTCATCGAAGGCGAGATTGAGGAGATAACCGGTAAACCTATCAGGATACCGGTGGATAAGAAAGGCGCCGACATATTATTACTGCATAATGCCGGCGAGTTCATATCGTGGCCGGAGAATATAGAGGCCTTCGCCATAATATTTGCAGCGGCGGGCATAGACTGGACGCTTTCCAGCAGCCTGGTAGCCTATGATGCGGTCAATTATGGTGTGTGGTATGACGATATCCAGCTGGCGCGCATCGCAGCCCGACATGCACAGGCAGCCAGGGACCTGAAGGTTAAACGCATGATGGTCGGGGAATGCGGACATGCTCACAAGGCCATGCTCGTAGTATCGGATCGTGTATTGACCGGCGATCTTAATATACCCCGCGAGAGCGCTATACCATTGCTTGAGGACATTGTCTTAAACGATAAGATCAAGCTGGACAGGTCTAAAAACAACTTCCCTGTAACCCTGCATGATCCCTGTAACCTGGTACGTCTGAGTGGAATCGTGGAGCCGCAGCGACGAATACTGAGAAAAATATGCCCTGATTTCCGTGAGATGGAGCCGCACGGCGTGGATAATTACTGCTGCGGCGGTGGCAGCGGTTTCGCTATCATGGACTCAAATAACTTCTCGGATTGGCGAGCGGCGGTCTCAGGCCGTATGAAGCTAAAACAGATACTCACGGTATTTCGTGATGTTATGAACCCCGATATGCACAAATACGTGTGCACACCCTGCTCCAATTGCAAGGGGATGATACGTGATTTGCTCTCACGCTATAAGCTCACAGAAAAACACGGCATTCATTACGGCGGACTGGTTGACCTCATAGCCAACGCCATGCTGGAAGTAAAAGGTCAGTTCATCAACTGGGAAGAAGCATAGCGCCAAAACTTAAAAAAACAGTGGAATCGCTGTTAAAGCTGAAAACTGCATATTTCTAAGTGTAGAGTCATATCACCCCAACCCACACAGGCCATGCCTTCCATTTACCAAACTGTTAAAATGTATCGAGGATTAGCCCGTAGCCTAACTATATACCAATATCACCTGTAAGTTTTAATCTTGCCGAGGTAGAGGTGGTCAACAAGAATTTTATCGATGCGAGTTGTTGCCGGCTTTGTGGTACCTGCCTTTCCAGTTGTCCCATCTTGGATTTCAGCCCGGAGCGGGCACGCGCTGCCAAAGAGCGGCTCAACCTCGGTCTGGACAGCGGCGTACTCGACAGGTGCACCACCTGCTTTTCATGCAATTCCTACTGCCCCAATAACTGCCACCCTTATGAGTTGATTCTGCTACGCTGGCACGAACGATATTTGAGGCTGGGACTGCCGGCCATAGCCCGCATGGTAATGCCGGGCGATCAATCTTCCATCTGGAGCCAGCTGTACCCGCTGCTCCCGACCGATGAGAAAGATCAGATCAGGGAATGGAGAAGGATGGAGGGCAAGCAGGACAAAGACATCCTGCTGACCGGCTGTTTCAGCTCTTTTTCTCCCTACCTGGCTGACAACTCCGTGCTAAAAGGCCTGACGGTCTATGGGGATGAGCGCCTCTGGTGCAGCGGCGGGCATATCTACCAGCTCGGGTTGCTGGATATTGTGGAGAAGGCCGGCCTGCGGATTAAAAAAGTTCTGGAGGAATTGAAGCCCCACCGTGTGGTGACCATGATGGCGGCAGAACACGCGATGCTGACCCGCATCCTGCCTGAGAAATTCGGTATCAATATAAACACCGATGTCATCACGCTGGAACAATGGCTGCTTCAACAATTACAATCAGGCAATCTATCGCTGACCGCACCCATCCGGCTGCGCATCGCCATACATGACAACTGCTTCTCCAAAAGTGAGGGGAACAGCCTGTGGCGTGCGGTCAGGGAAATAGCATCGGCCTGCAAGGCCGACCTGGTGGAGATGCCGCATAATTGCCGGGACGCCCTCTGCTGTGGATTCGGCGCAGCCGCCGGGAAATTCAGCCTGCTGGACCTGATCGAGCATGGTTCCAAACGTTTGAAGGAAGCCGAACAGGCGGGCGCAGATTGTCTGGTCACATATTGTTCTGCCTGCTATTTCATCTTCTCCGTGGTGAGGGAGCTTTACGGAAGCAGGCTGGAATTGTATCACCTGCTTGAGCTGGTAGATCTGGCGCGGGGAAACAAACCGCTGCACCGCACTCGACAGAGGGCCTTTCAGATCATCGCTATCATAACGGCCAATGTACTGCGCATGGCCTTCAACGGCGCTGCCCGCCGCCGTTTTTATGTCGATTTAAGCCTGTTCGACCATGAGATGTCCCAGGAAGCTATAGGCTCGGAATCAACACGCATGGTAAGGTTTTTCAATACCCTCTACGGTAGTGCGGCCTTTCGTAACGCGATAGTCCTCGGCATCCTTCACTTTACGGTCAGGACGATCATATATTTTCGAAGGAGGTTGAGCCATGACGGATACAGGGAAATACCAGTTTCATGACGTCAAAAAATGCAAGCTTTGCGGGGAATGCTTGTCCCGCTGTCCGGAGCTTAACCTGCCGTTGGACGCTGCCAAACGAGAGAAATTGAAAATCAACCGGGGAGAGATAAGCCCTTACGTATCAAAGGCCTGCACCGGTTGTTTCAATTGCGATTTCTACTGTCCCAACCAGGCCAATCCATGCGAGACCATCGTCCATCACTGGTGGGAAGTTTATCGCAGCCGTGGCCTGCCGGAACGGGCCCGCTACTTTCAGCCGATGGAGCCGCTAAATTTCCGCAGCTATGTTACACAGCGCCTGCCCGCTGATGAAAAGGCCAGGCTGGCAAGCTGGGACGACATCTCGCGATGCGAGGAATTCATCTACCCGGGCTGCAATGTCTGCACCGTTCCCTACCTCACAGAGACATCGCTTTTACCCAAAATACCGATCCGCGGAGGCCTCTCATGGTGCTGCGGCGAAACCTACTTCCGCACCGGATGTTACGACCTGGCGGAAGCCCAGGGCAAACGCATGCAGGCGCGTTTTAATGAAATGGGAGCTAAAAACATTCTCATGATGTGCACAGCCGGCACCTTCCTCTTCACCAAAGTGATGCCCGAGCGCCTGGGCATTAAATTCGAGGCCAAATTCAAACCTCTGGTGCGCTACCTCTGGGAAGAGCTGCAAAGCGGCAGGATCAAGGTCGAGCGCAAGCTCAACATGTCTGCTACGGTACAGGATTCCTGTTATTCCAAGTTCCTGGAGCCTGATTACATTGAGCTGCCACGCAAGATACTCCAACATATAGGCGTTGAGGTAATTGAGATGCCTCGCAGCCGCGACAGGATGGTATGCTGCGGCATCGGCGGCGGCTTCAGTATTGAGAGTTGTTACAATACCATAGACCTGACAAGCTCCACGCTGAAGAGATTGGGTGAGGCCAAACGGACAAATGCGGATATCCTCTGTGTTTATTGCGCGGGGTGCCTGCAAATGCTTGGTTCCGGTTCGCTGCTATACCCGGGAGCCCAGCAGATATACCATCTGCTTGAGCTGGTGCAAATGGCAGCCGGTGAGACGCCTCAGCGCAGGATCAGGCAGCGAGCCCTGACCATGTTCAGCGGTACGCTGATCCACCAGGCGCCCAAATTATTATCTCCCTCACATTTCCGGCCTACCATATAGCGCATTAATCGGAAGGACCGTTTTATATTAATCTGGCCATAGGAGGTTAGCTGTACGATGATTCAGCTTCGGTTTGATAAGGATAAATGCTCCAAATGCAAGCCCGTTTCCTGTCTCACCAAGTGCCAGTACATCAATTTCGATGTGAAATCGGCCAGGACAGAATGGTTGAAAATTATTAGTGGAGGGGACTCGTTCGTCCTTGAAGCCTGCACTACCTGCTACGCCTGTGAAGAATACTGCCCGCACGGCAATCATCCTTTCTACATGATCGTTGACAGGCAGGAACAAAAAGGGATACTGCCCGCTCCCAGGCCGATAGTCACCATGTGGGTCAACCAGTGCCAGCCCGTCGGCAAATACATGGTGGGAATGCTGCAGGAAAAGGCGCTGTCCTATTGCCTGCTGCCGCAATTCAACATACTTGCTCACGGCAAGCTGTTCCAGGACATCGAATATTCTGTAATAGTCGGCCAGGAGTTTTTCTGCAACGCTGTTTTCCTGCACTACGCAAAGCTGTCGCTCATAAGAGAAAGGTTGCCGATCATCCTGGAGAATATCAAGAAGCTGGGTATTAAGGAACTGGTCTGCCTTCATGACGAATGTTACGCGACCTATACTTCGATTGCGCCCGCCTACGGCATAGAAGTGCCATTTAAGCCGGTGCACTATTTTGAATACCTGCTGGAACAACTGAATAAACTCCGATCGCAGGTAAATCCTCTAAACCTGAAAGTGGCCTACCAGAGAAACTGCTCCACCAGGTTGATACCGCAGATTGATCATTTTGTTGATGATATCTTCAGTGCTATCGGCGTTGAAAGGATCAAGCGGAAATACGACAGACAGACGGCGCTTTGCTGTGGCGAGATCTTCAGAATGGGTATGGGACCGGACCTGGCCGATGATGTCCAGAAAAGAAACATAGATGACATGCTGGAATCAGGCGCCGAATACGTTGTTTTCAATTGCCCCGCTTGCTGGGATTCGCTGGCGGATAAGGTGGCCGCGCGTGGACTAAAGCCCATACACATGATCGATCTTTGCAGGCTGGCGATAGGGGAGGGACAGAGCCTCCAGCTGTCTAAAATGGAAGCAGGGGTATAAATGCGATGATAGACATATTACAAGAACTCAGCAAGATCACCGATAAAGACTACGTATCCAACAATCAAGAGGAGCTATACCTGTACGGGCGGGACCCTGGCTTGATGCCGCCTCATGAGCCTGACTATGTCGTCATGCCGTTAACGGTTGATGAGATACAGGCCATAGTCAGGCTGGCAAACAGAGAGAAAATTCCGATTATCCCCAAAGGCGGCGGCCTTTCTCTTACAGGCCTGGTTATCCCGCAAAAAGGGGGCATTCTGCTGGACATGAAGCGGATGGGGCAAATAATTGAAGTCAACGAGCCGGCAGGATATGTGATAGTGGAAGGAGGTACCACGCACGGCGCATTAAAAAGCTACCTGTTAAAGAATTACCCGCATCTTCGTCACAGCATACCTGATTCTCCACCGATAACAACAATCGCAGCGAACGCGGTAATACATGGCCAGGGACGCCTTACGCAGCAACACGGATTCAACTCCGACATGGTTTGCGGCCTGGAGGTGGTGCTGCCCACAGGTGAAAAATGCAAGATCGGCTCCTGCGCTGTCTCGCCATACTGGTTCTCCAAGGGACCGCCTCTTCCCGATCTGAGTAGCCTGTTTTTCGGCTGGTTTGGCACCACCGGTATCATCACCAAGCTGGCGCTGAGACTCTATCCCTGCAAGAAGATTCGAGATGCCATGCTTTTCCTCACCGATGAGGCCGAACTTGTGCCCGAAATCATGCGCAAGCTTGGCCGGACTGAAATGATAGAAGACCTGGTGGTGACCGCACAACCTCTACCGCTCAGGTTCAGGGGCAATTATTATATACTTTTCTATATAACGGGCGACACTGAAGAGGAAGTGGAATTCAAAAAGAAAATGGCCTGGCGTGCGCTATGGGAATACTTCGAAAGGAGACAGGGCGGGTTTGTCAGCTTGCCCCCCGAAATGAAGACGCCCATGCTGGCGATGCCATCCAAAGACACCACCAGGTTCGCGGACGTCAGTAAGGGAGGAGGGTTTGAATACAGTGGCCCCATAGCCCCGCTGGAAAAGTACCCCGTATACGTTAAAAAGTTGGCCGAGCTGGCGCAGAAATACGACCTTTTCTACTCTTCCGCTGCCCGCATGATCGATGGTGGTCACAGCATGATGTTTTCCTTCTCCTACACTTTTAACCGCGCTGAGCCGGATACTATGAAAAGAGCCAAGCAGGCGCTTGATGAAGCAGCCGATTTCGCACTCGAAAATGGGGGGGTTATGTGGAAACCCAATATCGATGAACAGCAGTTGACCATGGCTAAAATGGACCCGGAAACCCTCAACCTAATGATGAGGATCAAGAACCTGCTCGATCCCAATGGAATTATGAATCCCGGTAACTGGGAGGTGCGCGGATGAAGAAATACCAGGCGCAGATACACAGGTGCTTCAGGTGCGGTTACTGCAAATTCCCGACCGACTACTCTGCCATAAATTGCCCCTCTTACAACAGGTTCCGGTTTGATACCTATTCCACGGGTGGCAGGTTGTGGCTGACATATGGGTGGCTGAAAGGCGAACTGCCCTGGTCGGAGCACCTTGCCGAGATTCTCTACGCGTGCACCAACTGCAAGAACTGCACCGAGCAGTGCCCGATGAAGTTTGCCCCCGACATCGTGGAATGGATAATCGGCGCCAGGAGCGATATGGTGGAACAGGGGAAAATCCCCGCCAGGGTCAAGCGCTTCCTCGAATCCGTTTACAATTATGGTAACCCTTTTAAATACCTGCAAAATGAACGCGCTTCCTGGGCGAACGGAACCAGGAAATATGAGAAAGGCGACGATTTTCTGCTGTATATCGGCTGCCTTGGCTCTTACGATGAAAACGGCCAGAAAATGGCAAGGAACCTGGTCAGCTTACTGGAAAAAGCAGGCTTGTCCTTCGGCATACTGGGCAACGACGAGGAGTGCTGCGGCAACGAAGTGTATTCCCTGGGAGAGACCGAATTGTTTAACGCATTGGCAAAAAAGAACATCGATAAATTCAGGGAATTAGATGTAAAAAAGGTTATCACCCTGTGCCCTCACGGTTACAATATCATGAAGAATCAGTACCAGGGCATGGGGTATTCCTTCGAAGTCCACCACTATACACAGGTGCTGGATAGCCTGATGAAGGACAAAATGCTCAAGCCTAAGGCTGGTAAACAAAAGGTCACATACCATGACCCGTGTTACCTGGGCAGGCACAATAAAGTATATGATGCGCCTCGCAGTGCCCTGCAAAGCCTGAATGGAATCGATCTCATTGAGATGGGCAGAAATAAGGCCGATGCCTTTTGCTGCGGCGGGGGCAGCGGCAATTTTGTGACCGATTACCTGGCCGGTGGAAAGGATAGCCCTGCCAGGACCAGGGTACGTGAAGCCGGACAAACAGGGGCTTCTACACTTGCCGTGGCCTGCCCCGGGTGCATGGTAATGTTCACAGATGCGATCAAGGCAGAAGGTTTGGAAGATAAGATGCGCTTAATGGATATTTCCGCGATAATCCGAGAATCAATAGGCACTTAGAAGATCTGCGACGTTTATACAAGGATGGGGCCGTTGCCGTCACGGCAACGACCCCATCCTGCAATCTATTTCTTAATCGTGGAGATCTTCAGAAGGGAATACAATCCGCAATATCCGGTTATTCCCGTTATCAGTGCGATCAGGCCCAGTATACCGACTACAATGACGGCCCATAAATCCCAGGACCCCATAAAATACATTGCCAGACCAATTAAAATGATGCCGACGATAACCCTGATTACGCGATCCGCCGTTCCCTCGTTTCTCTTCATATAACCGACCTCCCTGACCAAATTCTAAGACCTTTGTGTATGGAGGTCAATTACGTCGCGATTTGTCTGCAACTTACTGCAACACCTCGTTTGACCAAAAATATCAGACACCATATAATGATTATGGGCATATGCCCATAATGTAGTAGTCTGAGGTTATAATGCCACGACCAAGAAAATGCCGCAGGATCGCCTTCATGCCAGGGATTAATTATTACAAACCGGCAGGTGTGCCGCTGAGGTTCCTGGATGAAGTCTGCCTGTCTTTTGAAGAGATCGAGGCAGTGCGCCTTAAAGACCTGGAAGATCTCGACCAGGAGCAATCAGCGGGACGTATGAACATATCCCGCTCCACTTTTCAGCGGGTGCTGGAATCGGCGCGTAGAAAGATCGCCGACGCGCTACTGAGTGGTAAAGCAATCAGGATCGAAGGTGGTAATGTCGAAATTATTCCGCACCGTTACGTTTGCGAAAACGGCCACCAGTGGGATGTGCCGCACGAGCAGGCCATGGCAGAACCTCTGCAGGCATGCCCTGTTTGCAATACCACCGCACCAGGTTTGCTGACAGAGACTAATTTAACCCGAGGGCGTGGAAGAGGGGGCAGATGCCATCGAGGAGGACCAAGCCGCTGAAATGGTCGGTCAGCGTGTATTGAAAATGCAGAAGGAGATGAAAAATGCCATACGGAAGAGGCTACGGAATGGTAGGGGGTTTCAGGGGAGCCTATGCTGCCTGGCCGTATATCGGCCGCGGCCGTGGAGGCCTTCCCAGGTGCGGGTATTACTTCGATAACCCGGCCAACTATATGCCCGGCTATCAGGGTAAAGCGCCCGCTGCCGCAGATTATGATCTGGGCGACCTGAAAAACACTGTGTCCACCTTGAAAGAAAGGCTGTCACGGATGCAGGCAACAATTAGCGAGATGGAACGACGGGGGTCTTAACTGGCCACTGCATTCACTCATCTACTAATTTCCTGAAAAATATAAATAACTGGAGGTATTCAAATGCCAGGATTTGATGGAACCGGGCCAAGGGGTCTTGGCCCCATGACAGGCGGAGCAAGGGGCTTCTGCGTAACGCCGGCAGGCAACATCGGCGCGGGTTACGGTCGCGGCTTTGCACACCGCGGCTACGGACCGGATTATGGGCCGGTTTACCAGGCTCCGCCCAATCAGCAGGAGATCATACAGCTCAGAAACGATATTAACCAGTTGTTAAATGAGCTTGAAAATCTGGAGGCAAGGATCGATCAAATGGAGAAACGCTAACCCAGATATTGCCAGACAGGCTAAATGAATAGATTAGGAGGAAAAGTATGAAATTAGCAGTGACTGCCACCGGACAGGGTCTCGATGCCGATGTTGACCCGCGTTTCGGCAGGTGCGACTATTTTATCTTTGTCGACCCGGATACGATGGATTTCGTAGCGGTTGCCAACAATGCTTCCGCAGGCGGCGCCGGCATCGCTGCCGGCCAGACGGTAGTAACGTACGGCGCAAAAGTTGTATTGACCGGTGACTGCGGGCCAAATGCCTATCAGGTTCTTTCGGCTGCCGGTGTTGAGGTCTACACCGGCGTTTCCGGAAAGGTAAAAGATGCTATCAATGATTATAAAGCAGGTAAACTCAATGCCATCGGTCAGGCCACTGTACAACCTCACCATGGTCTATCTGCCGGTTAGTGATAAAAAGTATAAAAGTATTGAAAGGAGGTAAGACAATGCCAAGAGGAGATATGACAGGTCCACCTCAAGGTGGCGCAGGAAGAGGGACAGGAGCTGGTGGAGGAGCTGGTGGAGGCGCAGGCAGAGGTAAAGGCATGGGTGCTGGCGGAGGCGCAGGCAGAGGAATGGGTGGAGGTAGAATGGGAGGCAGTCGTCCCGGCGCAGGGCCGGGCGGAGAATGTGTTTGTCCTCAATGCGGAGCTAAAGTGGCACACCAGGCCGGTAAACCCTGTTATAGCATCAGCTGTCCCAAATGCGGCACAAAGCTGACCAGAGGTTAAATGATAATTTCTGTTGCCAGCGGCAAAGGCGGAACAGGGAAGACACTTGTATCCACCAGCCTGGCTATATGTATCAGCGCTAAGGAAAAGGTGCAGTTACTCGACTGTGATGTCGAGGAGCCCAACGATCACCTTTTCCTCAGACCGGTCATTACAACCAGCGAAACGGTCAGCATACCCGTTCCGAAGGTGGACTATGCCAAATGCAACTTCTGTGGGGAATGTGCGCGGGTATGCGCCTACAAGGCTTTAGCCGTGGTGCCCGGTAGCGTGCTTGTATTCGACCAGTTGTGCCACGGCTGCGGCGCCTGCAGTTATCTCTGCCCCGAAAGTGCTATCTGCGAAGAAGGCAGGGAGATGGGCGTTGTGGAGTCAGGAAATGCGGGTGACATCGAATTCGTGCAGGGCAGGCTCACCGTCGGCGAAGCAATGGCTGTCCCCGTTATCCGCAGGGTTAAAACAAAGATCAATCGTGATAGACTTGCCATACTGGATGTTTCACCGGGCACATCATGCCCCGTAGTGGAAACCATTAAGGACAGCGATTACTGTTTGCTGGTCACAGAGCCGACGCCCTTCGGACTGCATGATCTGGAACTTGCAGTTGAGACGGTCAGGCAACTGGGTATCCCCTGCGGTGTGATCGTCAATCGTGCTGTCAGCGGGGAAACCCTGGTACATGAATATTGCATCCGTGAAGGCATACCTGTCCTGCTCGACATACCCCTCGACAGGGGTATCGCCCACCTCTACTCCGAAGGTGTCACACTGGCCGAGGGCATATCGCAATGGCAGGATTCATTTACGAATGTATACACTGAAATCAGGGAAGCTTTACATGAAAGAAGTCGTTGTGCTTAGCGGCAAAGGCGGAACAGGAAAGACAAGCATTGCCGGCTGTTTTGCTGCCCTGGCGCACAATAAAGTGCTGTCGGATTGCGATGTGGACGCCGCCGACCTGCACCTGCTTCTGCAGCCAACCGACAGGCAGACAGAGGAATTCTGGAGCGGTCAGATCGCCCACATCGATGAAACCACCTGCACCGGATGCGGTCTGTGTCAGGAGTTATGCCGGTTTGACGCTATCCATAATTTTCAGGTCAGCCGCGTTTCTTGTGAAGGCTGCGGTTTCTGCGCACATATCTGTCCTGTCAACGCCATTACAATGCAGGATAACATGGCCGGTCACTGGTATATTTCGGATACCAAATACGGACCACTGGTACGCGCCCGCCTGGGTATAGCGCAGGAGAACTCCGGCAAACTGGTTGCGCTGGTCAGGCAACAGGCCAGAAAAATTGCTGCGGATAAAGGCTATTCTACTATCATCACGGACGGACCTCCCGGCATAGGCTGTCCGGTGATTTCATCGCTTTCCGGCGCCGATCTGGCGCTGCTGGTTACCGAGCCAACGGTATCGGGCTTGCACGACCTGGAACGTGTTATCGAAGTCTGCCGCCATTTTAGAGTGCCCGCCACAGTGTGTATTAACAAATATGATATCAACGAGGAGAAGGCCTCAAAGATAGAAGAACACTGCGCCGATATCGGGATCAAGGTATCCGGGAAGATACCCTTCGATACCGCTGTAAACCGTGCGGTCGCACATGGCATCCCGCTGGTGGAATACGGCGAAGGACCGGCAACCGGAGAGGTCAAGCGGCTCTGGAAGAATATCGAAGAACTTATATCGCCCGATTAATTATCAGGAGAACATTATGCCTATTTATGATTACGCCTGCGAAGATTGCGGACACCGTTTTGAACTCAAGCACGAAATGGGCGGCGCCTGTGATCTCAAATGCCCATCCTGTAGTAGCAGTTCTGTAAGTAAACAGATTTCGATGCCCGGCCTGATCAGAACTGAAGCCAAACCGCAGGGCGGGCAGACATGCTGCGGGCGCACCGAGCGCTGTGATAAACCTCCCTGTTCTTCAGGAGGGCAGTGCCACAAGTAATAGCTGAAGGATACCGCTATTAAATAAAAGAAGGAGTTTTACATGAAGTATGCGATACCCGTAAACGGAGGAATATTATCGGCGCATTTCGGCCACTGCGAGCAATTTGCCCTGATCGACGCCGACGAAAAGAGCAAGAGTATCATTCGAAAAGAGCTGGTAGCCTCACCGGCGCATCAGCCGGGACTTTTACCGCCATGGCTGGCCAAACAGGGTGTACAGGTAGTGATCGCCGGTGGTATGGGCGGCAACGCCATCTCTCTTTTCCAGCAAAACGGCATCAATGTACTGCTGGGCGCACCGGCTGCCGAACCTGAAAAGATAGTTATCGATTATCTCAATGGCAATCTTGTGACCGGCGATAACGCCTGCGACCACTAATCGCACGGCTGAAGAAGCACAATTATAGGAAACAGTGGTAGCAGTCGATATGTCTATTATTTACGGCCCTGTTCCATCCTGGCGTCTGGGGAGATCTCTCGGCATAGACATGGTTTCGACCCGCCTTAAAACCTGCTCGTTCGACTGCGTCTATTGCCAGTTAGGAAGCACATTAAACAGGCAAGCCGCCAGAAAGGAGTTCGTTTCGCTCAAGAGCCTGGAGCATGAACTTGGTTCGCTGCCGCCGATAGAGGCGGATTATGCGACTTTCTCCGGTGTCGGAGAGCCTGCGCTTGCAAGCAATATCGGAGAAGCCATTGAGATGGCCCGACGATCATTGAGTATTCCTATCGCCGTACTGACAAATTCATCTCTGTTATATCAACAGCATGTACGTGAGGAATTAGCCGGCGCAGATATGGTGGTTGCCAAGCTGGACGCTCCTGACGATGACCTGTTACATGTTATCAACAGGCCTGTATTCAGCCTGTCTTTTCACCGGTTAATTGAAGGAATCAGATCATTTCGTTCCATATTCGACGGAAAGCTGGCTCTCCAGTTAATGTTCATGCAGACAAACCGGCGGAAAGGACCTCAGCTGGCTGAATTAGTTAAGGCTCTTGACCCGGATGAGATCCAGATCAACACGCCACTCAGACCATGCCCGGTCAAACCATTGAATCGATCTGAGCTATCTCAAATAAGGAGAGATTTTTCCGGCTTCAAGCACGTTATTGACGTCTACCAAGCTGCAAAGCCGGCTGTATTACCACTAAATCAACAGCAAACGAAGCGCCGCAGACCTCAAGCGTAGCTAATATAATCAGCATGAATCAGATATTAAATCGAAACGAAACCTGCATAAAAGATCTTTTTACATTTGTCTGCTTTTTACGTATGAAGTACAATCCGATAGTGCCGGTGCCCGTCCTGCAGGACCCCACCGGAAAATTTAAACAGGTGGCGATGACTGAAATGGAAAGAATCAATCTTGAGCCTAACTATACTTGTAACGAAGTACCGGGCAGGTGCTTGAAGTGTCTTGCCGAGAAAGAGCTGGATAACTGCCTGTTCGCATTGCTCAGCGAGCAATCCAGTGATGAAGAATTGCAGCAGCGTTATGAGGCACTGCTGGCATTGTTGGAGTCTCCTGACTTAGAGAAGCTGCGGAGCGAGGCGGAGAGACTGCTTTCCGAGGGCAAGCAGGTTAAAGTAAAGGTAGACTATGATGCAGGCAACCTGCAGTGCAAGTTAATTGTTGATTAAAACAGGAGAAATAAACTATGAAAATCGCAGTGGTCACTGACGACGAATCTACAATCTGTCAGCATTTCGGCAGGGCGCAATACTACATGGTCTTTAACATGGATAACGGGAAGATCACCGGCAAGGAGAGGCGCGACAAGCTGGGACATCGCCATTTCGCCAGCCAGGAAAGCGGACATGGTGCCGCAACTGGTCCGCACGGATACGATACAGATTCACAGAGAAAACACGCCAGTATGGCTGAGGCGATTAAAGACTGCCATGTACTGATCGCCGGAGGCATGGGTATGGGCGCCTATGACAGCATGAAAAGCTACAATATCGAACCAATTGTAACCGATGTTTCAAGCATTGAAGATGCGATTAAATTATTTGCAGAGGGCAAGTTGCCCAACCTGATGGATCGGTTGCATTAATCGGTTTTTAATCGGTTGAAATAAATGAGCGATAAAAAGGAGGAGGTCATGGAACAAAACGCAGAATCCAATGCAGTCTCAATGCCCAGGATCGGTGACAAGGCGCCGTCTTTTAAGGCCGTGACTACGCAGGGAGAGATCGATTTCCCCGCGCAATTTGCAGGAAGCTGGGTCATTTTATTTAGCCACCCGGCGGATTTCACCCCTGTATGCACCTCGGAATTCATGACCTTTGCCAGCATGGAGCAGAAGTTCGCCGAAGTGAACTGTAAACTCGTTGGGCTGTCTATCGATGGCCTTTACAGCCACATTGCCTGGCTACGTACGATCAAAGATAAGATCGAGTATAAAGGCATGAAAAATATAGAGGTGAAATTCCCCTTAATTGAAGACATTACCATGGAGATAGCTAAAAAATACGGGATGATCCAACCGGGGGAAAGCAGCACAAAGGCAGTACGCGCTGTGTTTGTGATCGATCCCAAAGGAATAATCAGGGTCATTATTTATTACCCGCTCAGCCTTGGCAGGAACTTCGACGAGCTTCATCGGATAGTAATCGCTTTACAGACAGCAGATGCGTTTTCTGTTGCCCTTCCAGCTGATTGGAGGCCGGGCGATGATGTAATAGTCCCTCCGGCAGGCTCGTGTGGCGTGGCCAAGGACAGGATGGACGGCAAAGAAGACATGAAATGCTACGACTGGTTCTTCTGCACTAAGAAACTGGATAAGGACACAGTGTTAAAAGCCTGCACCAAAAAGAAATAATGCAACGTTGACAGGGACTACCAGATATCGTTCACAATCAAAGGGATCGGCTGCAAGGACGTCGAGACCATGGGAGGGCGACCTCGCATGATAGGGCGATGACGTAATCGGTTTAGTAGTCAAACAAAAAAGCTCATAGCTTTGTACTGGATAAAGGAGTAATTTATGAAGGTACTCATTATTATAAATGGTAACCCCTACGATGGTACAGATATAACCTGGAATGCTTTAATGCTGGATGAAAAGCTGAGTGGATAGAAGAGTGCAACAAGGTTCTCAGTTTCTAAAAGATCGCGTCAATTAGCACACTACAAATGGAGGAATTATGACAACACCAGAACAAGTAAGAAGCGGGCTCGATGAGATATTGGTGCCACATGCAGTGCGCAGCCTGACTTTAATGAACCTGATACGTGACATCACAATAACCGACGGCGAAGTTAAAATATCTTTGGCTTCAACCGCCCTGGACGAATCCTCTCAGAACTGGATAACAGCAAAAATCAAGGAATCTTTAAAAGGTCTGCACAACATAAAAAATGTAGATATAGCCTATAGTGACGCCAAACCCCTTGACCTGAACAAAATCAATCGGATCATAGCCGTCATGAGCGGCAAAGGCGGTGTGGGCAAGTCGCTTGTTAGCGGACTCACAGCCGTTGCTCTGAGAAGAAAAGGATTTGAAGTCGGCATACTCGATGCCGATATCACCGGACCCAGTATACCCAAGATGTTTGGTATAACCGACCGTCCCGGAGGAAACGAGAGCGGCATCTTGCCGGTCACATCCAAATCAGGCATTGAGATCATGTCGATCAATCTTCTGCTGCCCAGCGAAGACGAAGCCGTTATATGGCGCGGGCCGCTTATAGGCAAGGCCATCACTCAATTCTGGGAGGAAGTCCTTTGGGGCAGTCTGGACTATTTAATTATCGACCTGCCGCCAGGCACTGCGGACGCTCCTCTCACGGTGATGCAGTCCCTTCCCATTTCAGGTGTGATTGTCGTCTTTACACCGCAGGATTTAACAGCCATGATAGTGAGGAAGGCAGTAAAAATGGCCCAGCAAATGGACAAACATATATTGGGTGTGGTAGAAAACATGAGCTACCTTTATATCAAGGAACTCGATAAAAAAATTGAACTCTTCGGAAAAAGCAGGGCGGAAGAAATGGCGGCGGCGGCTCAGGCGCCTCTGCTGGGTAAAATACCGGTCGATCCGGATTTGGCAGCACTCTGTGATGATGGGCATATTGAAAAATATCAATCCGACTTTATCGATCAAATAGGCGAGGCCCTGGCATCGTCTGACTATGCTGAAACATCAACCGGGGCGTGATCATATTACGATGACATTACACAATGAAAACAGCGGCAATAGTTGGCTTTCGATGTTTTCGACCATCGCCATTTAACATACGTAGCATCCGCAAAACGTGAGGAGCAAATGATGGAAGTCAAAATAACTACTTTAAGCGAGAATACCGCCGGGTATGGTTTCCTCGGCGAGTGGGGACTGAGTATACTGGTCGAGGCGGACGGGAAAAAGGTCCTGATGGATACCGGGCCGGGCATGTCAGCCGCATATAACGCCGAGCTCCTGGGCATTGATTTGTCATCAATCGATGATATAGTATTGAGCCACGGCCATGCAGACCACACCGGTGGACTGCGCGATATAGTGAAAAAGTGCAAGGGTGCCAGTGTCATCTGCCATCCGGATTTATGGTCTGCCAAACATGTCGGCTTCGGACCGGATAACTATCGGTCCATTGGCGCACCCTTTTCCAAGGATGAACTGGAGACCATCTGCACACGTCTCATTATCAGCCGTGAGCCGGTATCCATTACTGAACACATAACCACAACCGGCGAAATCCCGATGATCACAGATTATGAGCAGATCGACGGCAACCTGTTCACTAAAAATCCCGATGGTATGGAGCCTGATGCCCTTGCCGATGACCTGGCACTCGTGATCGATACGGACTTCGGCCTGGTAGTTATACTCGGCTGCGCCCATCGTGGAATGATTAATACCCTGCGCCAGGCGCAGAAAATAACCGGCAAAGACAATATATATGCCGTAATAGGAGGTACCCATCTTATATTTGCCAACGAGGAACGGATTGCTAGGACTATAGCGGACCTGAAGGAGATCGGGATTCAGAAACTCGGTGTATCACACTGCACCGGTTTCGGCGCTTCCGCACGTCTGGCTCAGGAGTTCCCTGGCATATTTTTCCTGAACAATGCCGGTACCAGGCTAACATTAAAATAATACCTGAAGAGAAACTGAGAGTACCATGCTGACGATCGAGATGGTGCCCAGCCTTTCAAATTGTATTCATACTATCACCAAAAGAGAATATGCGGATACTCTTGCCCAGCTCTTGTCAGGTAAACCGGGAAAGAGGAAACTTCAACGAAAGTTAGAGCTGCTCACATTTTTACTGAAGGAAATAGATTTCAAGCAGCTGCGTCAGGAGTCTGAAAGACATCTGATGGCAGGAGAAAAGGTACGATTCCTTTTCTACCTTGAAAAGGGAACCCCGAAATACAAGATGCAAATTGAAAATTCCCGTCAGTAAGAGACTGACTCCAGGGCTATATAGTGGGAAACCAATCAAGTGGCTCATAACCGTCGCTCATATGGAACATTTGGCGCATGCTACTTGCCATTGCTGCTATCATAGCTTGGTTTTTAAAGTTGCTTTCTATTGGGTGGTAATGGACGGCATGCTTATCTCTATTCCCTCGTTTTTAAACGTTACAACTGTTATTAAATAACCTTGTAAAAAGTTTATAATAGCCATAATCAATATGCAGCTTGTCGAAAACATTGAGCGCAGTATGCTCTACCAGAAATGCCCGGTATAAGACGCTTCGGACCGCAGATGGAATTATAGTCGACTCTACCATCATATAGTCGACAAACGTTGTCCATTGACAACTCTGCTATACTTTTATAGCTGAGCGGAGGTTGAAAAGCCTGATTGGATCTTCGATGAAATTACATAGAATCCTCATCGCCAACAGGGGTGAAATAGCGATACGAGTCGCACGGGCGGCAGCCGATCTCGGCATCCAGACAGTCACCATATATTCCGAGGACGACGCAAAATCCCTGCACGTACTGTCCGGAGACAGGTCTTATGCACTGAAAGGGACAGGGGCGGCCGCCTACCTCGACAGGCAGCAGATTATTTCCCTTGCGCTTAAAGCAAAGTGCGATTCCGTGCATCCCGGCTATGGTTTTCTCAGCGAGAGTGCGGATTTTGCGCAGCGTTGCGAGCAGGCAAATCTTACTTTCATCGGACCGCGTCCGGAAATTCTGGAACTGTTCGGAGACAAGGCTCGCACCCGCTATTTAGCCGAAGAATGTGCTGTTCCCGTGATACACGGCACCAGGGGGCCGGTTACGCTGAAAGAAGCCAGGGCTTTCTTCATGTCAATGGGCCCTGATGCGGCCGTCGTAATCAAAGCCGTTATGGGTGGAGGCGGCCGAGGTATTCGCCCTGTTTACAGGATCGAAGACTTGGAAGAGGCCTACAATCGTTGCCGGTCGGAAGCGGATGCTGCTTTTGGAATTAACGACGTCTATATTGAACAGCTAATCCCCCGGGCCAGACACATCGAGGTACAGGTCATCGGTGACGGTAAGGAGGTGATCCATCTGGGAGAGCGGGAGTGTACACTGCAAAGACGCAGTCAGAAGCTGGTCGAGATTGCGCCCAGCCCATCGATCTCTGCAAAACTGCGTGCAGAGTTAACAGGAGCCGCACTGCGTATCGCCCGGCAGGTTAATTACGTCAGTCTCGGCACCTTCGAGTTTCTGGTCCATAGCTCCACCGGCAGCAAACCGTCATTTGCCTTTATGGAGGCCAATCCCCGTCTTCAGGTCGAGCACACCATCACTGAAGAAGTCACGGGCGTCGACCTGGTCAGGACGCAGATCGAAATAGCAGGTGGAAAAACACTTTCAGACCTTGGCCTTACGCATGACGCTCGCAATCCCCGCTTATACTCGCTGCAAATGCGCATCAACATGGAAATTATGGATCGGAGCGGTAACGTAATACCTTCATCCGGCAGATTAAACACATACGAAATCCCGTCCGGACCGGGTATCCGTGTGGATGGCTACGGCTACAGCGGCTACAACACCAACCCGGCCTTCGACTCACTGCTTGCCAAGCTGATTGTCACATCGCATTCAGACAAATACGGGAACGCGGTTGCCCGGGCCCGGCGCGCACTGGAAGAGTTCCGCATCGACGGTGTGAAAACTAACATTCCCTTACTTCTCAATCTCTTAGCCAGGCAGGAAGTCAAAAATAACGATATTTATTCACGTTTCATCGAAGATAATGCCGCTTCGCTGGCGGCGATCACAGACCGGCAGAAAGAAAGGTTTTTCCCGGACGGCCCGGTTAGTACCACCGGAAATGCCGCCCTTCAGTGGCATTCAGCACCCCCGGGAACTATCCCACTTACTGCACCCATGCAGGGATGTGTGGTGAACATCGAAGTCATTGAGGGAGACGCCGTTGCAGCGGGCCAAAAACTGGTCGTGCTGGAATCCATGAAGATGGAACATGTGATTACAGCCGATCATAGCGGATACGTGCGGGCCGTCTGTATCTCGCTTAATGAAAACGTGCAGACCGGCTCACCCCTATTCTTCCTCGAGGAGGCCGAGGTATCAGCCGACGCAAAAGCCACCGAGGGCGAAATCGATCTGGATGTTATCCGTCCCGACCTTGCAGAAGTAATAGAACGCCATTCATTCACTCTCGATGAGCGACGTCCCGAGGCTGTAGCCAAGAGGCGCAGCAAGAACCGGCGCACAGCCCGCGAAAATGTCAATGACCTCTGCGATCTCAACAGCTTCATTGAGTACGGTGCTCTGATCGTAGCCGCGCAGCGCGGCCGGCGCTCGCTGGATGAGCTTATACGGAAGACACCCGCTGACGGACTCATTACGGGAGTCGGAACGGTCAACCGTGATTTATTCGGCGATGACAGAGCCCGCTGTATGGTACTGGCCTACGATTTCACCGTGCTGGCCGGCACGCAGGGTCTTTTCAACCACAAAAAGATGGACCGGATGCTGCACATTGCCAACCAGTGGCAGCTTCCAACCGTTTTCTTCGCTGAGGGCGGTGGAGGGAGGCCGGGCGATACCGATGCCAACGTAGTAGCCGGTCTCGATCTCACCACTTTCAGCCGTTTTGCCGCCTTGAATGGTAAGGTCCCACTCATCGGCATCGTCGAAGGTCCTTGCTTCGCCGGCAATGCATCTCTGCTGGGTTGCTGTGATGTTATTATCGCCACCAGGGGCTCCAACATCGGCATGGGCGGCCCTGCTATGATCGAGGGAGGGGGTTTGGGCGTTGTTAAGGTGGAGGATATCGGCCCCATCGATATTCAGACCCGCAACGGCGTGGTTGATATCGAGGTGGCCAACGAGGCTGAAGCAGTTTCAGTTGCCAGGAAATACCTCTCATATTTCCAGGGCTCGATCCCGACGTGGGAGGCCGCCGACCAGCGCCGGCTGCGCTGGCTGATACCAGAGAACAGGCTGAGGGTTTATGATGTCAGGAAGGTGATAGAAGGCCTGGCGGATGAAGGCTCCGTACTGGAGATGAGAACGAATTTCGGACCCGGCATGGTTACAGCGCTGGCCCGTATCGAGGGCAGGCCGTTCGGTTTGATCGCCAACGATCCCAGGCATATGGGGGGCGCCATAGAGGCGAACGATGCGGACAAGGCAGCGCGTTTTCTCCAGCTTTGCGATGTGCATCGCCTTCCCGTACTGTCGTTATGCGATACGCCGGGCTTTATGGTCGGGCCCGAAATTGAGGAACGCGCGCAGGTGCGCCACGTGTGCCGTATGTTTGTGGTAGGAGTACATATGACTGTTCCCTACTTCACGGTTGTGCTTCGCAAGGGATACGGCCTGGGCGCCATGGCTATGGCGGCGGGCAGTTTCCACGATTCATTCTTCACAGTTGCCTGGCCGACCGGTGAATTCGGCGGGATGGGACTGGAGGGAGCGGTCAAACATGGCTTCAAGAAAGAGCTTGAAGCGATAAAGGACCCCGCCGAGCGAGAGGCAACCTACAAGTTTTTCGTGGAGCAGGCCTACGCCATGGGCAAGGGCTTGAATATGGCCTCCTATATGGAGGTCGATGCTGTGATTGATCCCGCCGAAACACGCCGCTGGATCATGCGCGGTCTAAAATCAATACAGGGAAAATCACAGGGGTCATCCGGTCGATCGTTTATTGACCCGTGGTAAACCTCTATTTAATCAGCCTGCGCGCCTCGGCCTCAACCGTTCGGTAAACATCGCGCAGCGGCACATGTTTCTCGGCTGCTATCTTCTTGCACTCGTCGTATTCAGGCGCGATGCTGACAATTTCATCATCGAAGCGCTTGACCTTTACCCTGACCTTGCCATAGCTTGATTCGAATTCTACGATATCGCGGCCGGCGATATGCCTGTTGACGGGACGAACTCTGATTCCCAGTGTCGACGTCTCGCGCATGATGGTCTCTGCCAGCTTCGACTCGGCATCAGCGGGGCAAAGCACGCTCAGCATAACGGCGGGACGATTCTTCTTCATCTGAATGTGCGTGAACCAGACATCCAGCGCGCCCTGCGCGAACAACCTCTCCATAACATAGTCGTAAATCTGCGGATTCATATCGTCGATGTTTGTCTCCAGCAGCACCATATCCCCATGAATATCACGGTCGGACGACATTCCTGTCCACAATCGCATGACGTTGGGGTACTCATCGGCATTCATGCTGCCTGCCCCGTAGCCGACTTTTTCCAGGTTCAGCTCAGGCCGGCTAAAATCAGCCAGCGTTGTTACGATTGCAGCGCCGGTGGGCGTCACCAGCTCCCTCCCCTGCATGGCGGCATGACAGGGTTTCACCACAGGCGACTGTCTGCGCGCTATAAGTTCCACAGTGGCCGGCGCCGGCAGCGGCAGGGCGCCGTGGCGGCACTCGATCGAGCCTTCCGCCAGAGGAAACGGAGAGGAGTAACACTGATTTATGCCCAGCAGATCTAATCCGATAACCGTTCCCACTATATCCACGATGGAATCCACCGATCCGATCTCATGGAAGTGCACCAGCTCCAGCTTGGTCCCGTGGATTTTAGCCTCCACCTCACCCAGGTTGCGGAAAATATCCAGGGCCTTTTTCTTTAACTCATCGCCGAGCCGGCTGCCTGCGATCAAATCCACGATATCGCTATATGAGCGGTCGGGTTGCTTTACCGCCTCATCAATTATGACCCGGGCCCAGGTCGCTTTCAGGGCACCCCTTTTTACCTTTTCGGCTATTATCCTGTATCCCTCTAAAGGGAGCCTGGCCAGTTCTTTCTCAAGGTCCGGCCTGGACAGCCCTGCATCCAACAATGCGCCCATTATCATATCGCCGCTGCAGCCGGCATAAAGGTCGAAATATGCAATTTTATTCATTAAAATCCTTTCTCTATTTAAATGGCCAACCTGCTCATGCTTCCCATCTGGTAACCGGCCAGGTCGACCGTGACATGTTTGTAGCCGAGCTTTTTCAATTCCTCTACAGCGGCTCGCCGGTTGTCCTTCTTTAAGAGCGTCGCAAATCCTTTATCATCAACCTCAATCCTGGCTATATCACGATGATGTCTCAGCCTGACATGTTCCGCGCCCAGTCCCCGGATGAAGGACTCGCCGGACGATACCTTACCTATTAACTCATGCGTGATGCGAGTGCGGTGCGGTATCCTGGTGGCCAGGCAGGGCATTGCAGGTTTCTCCCAGTTCGGCAATCCCTTCTTTCTGGCAAGGGACCTGATCTCCAGCTTGGTCAGGAACGATTCCGCCAGCGGGCTGCGCACACCGAGCTCAGCTATAGCCACCAGGCCGGGACGAAAATCACCGAGGTCGTCGTAGTTGGTGCCGTCGCAGACATATCTGATATGCCTGGCGCGGGCGGTCTCATTCAGTATACCCAGCATATTCAGCTTACAGTGATAGCAGCGATCCTTGTTATTGACGGCGAAGTCCGGTATGTCGAGCTGGTTGAACTCTATCACCGCCAGTTTCAGTTTGAGCGATGACGCCAGTCTTTTGGCAGCCTGAAATTCCTCTGCTTCCATCAGCGGTGATTTAGCAAGAACAATCAGCACCCTGTTTTTCAATATAGCGGCGGCCGTGACGGACAGAAATGTGCTGTCCACCCCTCCGGAATAAGCCACGATAGCGGAACCCATTTTGCCGAGCATATTTTCCAGATGGCCGACTTTATCAGCGGTCTTGCTCTCAACACTCAGTTTGTGTGATTTCATCTATTGATCAGGCCGGCCAGATAGCCGGCGTTGAACCCCCCATCGATATTGACCACGGCAACGCCCGGCGCGCAGCTGTTGAGCATGGTCAGCAGCGGCGCAATGCCCTTGAAGCTGGCCCCGTAGCCGACGCTGGTGGGTACCGCTATGACAGGACAGGTCACCAGCCCACCCAGCACCGCGGGCAGCACGCCGTCCATTCCTGCTACGGCGATGATTACCCTGGCGCTCCTGACCTGTTCAAGATGATCGAACAGGCGGTGGATGCCGGCCACGCCCACGTCGAAGATGCGCTCGATTTTATTGCCCATCATCTCGGCCGTGACAGCAGCCTCCTCGGCCACGGGTATATCCGCCGTGCCTCCCGTAACTATGGTTATGCCCGGTTTTCCCGCCTTTTTCACAATGCGGTCAATAATAACGGCGCGGGCGTCTGCATTATAAACGGCGTCCGGCAATTTCTTTTTAATAGCCCTGAATCCATCGGCGTCGACGCGTGTAATCAACACCCTTCCGGAATGCGCCGCCAGACTATTTGCAATACTGACCAGCTGCTCCCTGGTCTTGCCCGGCCCGAAGACAACCTCGGGAAAGCCCGTGCGCAGGCTCCGATGGTGGTCGAGCTTGGCATGCACCATGTCCTCGTAAGGCAGGACGCTCAACTGCCTGACAGCATCCTGCAGGGACAGGTCCCCCGACCTGACCTTCTTGAGCAAATCCGTCAACCAGCGTTGATTGAATTTCTGCCCCACGGATTCTATCTTTTTATGCTCACCTTTTATCATCCGCTTCTCCGCTCACGCGTTATGGTAAGTATAACGCAGCAGAAGGTGCAGTACAATACGGATGTCGTAGCTGGGATTAAACAATTTATACAAAATAGTTGTTTTTTGTAACACGGTGGATTAAAATAACGGCGTCCGCCGCCTGTAAGGCCATTCGGCCGGGCGGGCAAAGGGGGGAAAGAAATGAGTATACCTAAGCTGAGCGACGAGAAATACAAAGAAGTTATCACCGCCTACGAGAAAAAGACCCCTAAATCCAGGAAACTGATCGAAGAATCCCGCAAATACATAGTCCCCATGGGCGCACCCGCCTACATGATCTGGCACAGACCCTATCCTCTCTTTATCGACAATGCCAAAGGGTCGCGGCTTTACGATGTGGACGGCAACGAGTACATCGACATGTTCATCGACCAGGGTATCTCCTATATCGGACACAAAGCGCCAGCCATCCGCAAGGCCATCGATAAAGCGCTGGATAAATACGGCTTCCACCTTGAGATGTGCGAGGAGCTCGCCACCAGGTGGGCGCAGAAGGTGATGCAGCATTACCCCTCAATCAAGAAGATAAAAATAGTCAACTCCGGCAACGAGGCCACCGAGCTGGTCTGCCAGATCGCGAGGGCCTTCACCGGTAAAAACAAGATCATCAAATTCGCCGGACACCATCACGGCTGGAACGGCGTCCTGTCCTACGACGCGCTGGCGGCAGGATCGGGCACCCTCTTCACCCTGGGCATACCCAACAACCATTGGGACAACCTGATCAACCTGCCGCCCAACGATATAGGGATCGTGGAGAAAGCTCTTCAGGATAACAAAGACCAGGTGGCGGCCGTCGTGCTCGAGCCGCTGGGCGCTTCCTCGGGTGGCACGCCGCTCAATGAGGGCTTCCAGAAGCAGCTTCGCGAGCTCACCACTAAATACAACGTCCTGCTGGCCTTCGACGAGGTGGCCACCGGATTCAGAGTAGCCATCGGCGGCGTCCAGCAGGTGCTGGGCATAACGCCCGACCTGACCTGCCTGGGCAAACCGGTGGGCGGAGGCATACCCATCGGCGCGGTGGGTGGACGCGA
>Ga0172380_10001773_pt1 | contig 36578 bp, 40 predicted proteins | sample Leawe162metaG_FD_119747 | JGI IMG/M metagenome (GOLD analysis project Ga0172380, IMG submission 119747) | Leachate microbial communities from a municipal landfill in Southern Ontario, Canada - Leachate well 162 metaG | ecosystem: Engineered > Solid waste > Landfill > Unclassified | place...
ATTTTTCCGCGTCAAAAAAATTCGGGCTCCGCAAGTCTTTGTCACGCATGTTGATCCCGGTATTGATTGAGGATATATCGATAGTGACATCAGCTTTTGATTTGGTAACGTCCGTCTCATCGATATCCACTGTCCCCTTGAATTTATCGAACGACCCTGTAACGCTCATGAACCCCATATTTCTGACCTTGAACTGGATGGTGGTGTGGGAAGGATCGACGGTGTAGGTTTGTGCCAGCACAGTAAGCGGCGCCAGAATCGCCAGTGCAAAAAACAGTGTTAATAGCCGTTTCATGGTGTCCTCCTTATGTACATACCGTAACGGTACCGCTTGAGTTTGTTAATCCTATATGGGTATCAATATACCATGATTTGAAATTATTTGGATTTATTTGGACATTTCCAGATGGGGATACTGCGGGAAGGAGCAACTGCACACGTGAATTATCATACAGCATAATCTGCTGTATGAAGACAAAGCCCCGCAACCATTCATGGCTGCAGGGCTTAAAGTTTCGTGACGGAGGAGGCGGACTAATACAGTTTTTTTACAAATTTGGCGATCTCCTCACCTTCATCCTTGGCCTGGATCTTAAAAACAATTCCGACAAATCCGACTGAACCACCCTCGCTGCCTGAACGGGTATCACTAAACGTGGCAAGCTCTTTCCCGGTTTTGGCATCTATCAGACGGCCGGTCACCGAGATATTGGTCTTGGTACTTTCCGGAGCCATCCACCCCAGGAATACCTTGGCAGCTCCATGTCCCGCATTGAACTTGGTAAACTTGCCTTCCAGAATGACAGCCTTGCCGGTAGGCGAGGTGTTACTGGCGACCTTTTTAAAGTCAGTATTTTTTTTCACGTATTTGACGATGTTCTCGGTAAGGGTGCTGACAATTTCCGGTTTTACTTCCTTGAGTTTTTCCTGTTCATCCTTGTCCATGTTGGCTATTTCGACGCCTTCAGTGGTAAAATCCTTGACAATAAATGTATCGTATTTCGTCGACATTTTTTCCATCAGGAAAATCTTCTCTTCCCCCAGAACGTCAGGTTTTGACAACGTCGTATCACCTGCGTGTGCCAGAACCGCACAGCTTACTACCAGAAGCAGACTGCTGATGATTTTCTTCATGCACTCCCCCTTGAAGTATGAATTTATATTTACTTAATGCAGAAGATGACAATTGTCAAACACAATCCTCTTCGATAAGAAGTGTACCAAAACTGCGCTTCATCACCCCCCAAGCGGGCGCCGGGCAATGAATCCAACTCTGGGCAACGGCGGGTAATAATAGTAGGGACCATGGCCGTACGGCTGGAGGTCGCAGAACCCTGCCGACTCCAGGCTTTGCCTCAATTGCTCCGAGGTGCGCAAATACGTGGTGGATACGCCCATTTTCAGCAACTTGAGGTTGAACACCTGCAAATAAATATTTTTGGAGGGAGCGGCCTCCCAGAGACAAAAGCGGCCGTCCGGCTTCAGAACCCGCTTGACTTCACGAAACATTTCCAGCAGGGACTCGTCCGATAGATGCTTGATGACATACGTGCTCAAAACCACATCCAGGCTGCCGTCCGGGTACGGCAATTTTGTTGCCATACCCTGCCGAATGTTGATACATGAGTCCAGGCCGCGCCGCTGCATCTCTGTCCGGGCACGCGTAACCATCAGCCCGGAACTGTCCAGCCCTTCCATAACCTCGGTAAACCCGACTCTGCGCTTCAGATAGATCAGTAAGCCGCCGTAACCGCAGCCGATATCAAGAACCTTGTCCTCAGGCGTAAGCGACAGTAGCCCTGGCAGTTTCCGAGCGGGAGTATTCAGGAAAAGGGTCTGTTTCGGGGCAAACCAGAACCGTACCCACCGGGCGCCGAAAGTATCCTGTGCAAGCCATCGGTTATAGTCATCCGCGGTAGTAAGCTCTTCATCGTTAATTGCATGTTCTAATACACTCATCGTTTAATTTTTCCACTTGCTGTTTTTGGAATAGAATCTACCGCTTGAAATTCTTTGGGCACCTTATACTGTGCCAGTCTCTGATAACAGAAACGCTTTAGATTATCCAGCACCTCTTTATCTGCATGTCCGTCATCCAGCACCACGTTCGCAGCCGGCAGCTCTCCGTACTGGGAATGAGGCACACCATATACAAGGGACTCCTTCACCCGGGGATGCTGATTGATTACCGCCTCCACTTCCTGGGCAAAGATCTTCATTCCGACAAAATTGATTACGTCTTTATCCCTGCCGACGATAAACAAAAAACCGTCCGCATCTATTTTTCCGAGATCACCGGTTCTGAACCAGCCGTTTTGCAGGATTTCCCCCCTCCCCTGCCAGGGAGAATAATAGGCATCCAGCATCCCCTTCCCCTTGATGAAGATTGCTCCGATGCCATCCGCATCGGTATTTTCGAGCCTGAGTTCAAAGTCCGGCAGCGCCCTCCCGACCGAACCACGCTTGTCCCTCCCGCCGGACAGTTTGATGAATGGCAGCCCCACCTCGATAATCCCGTAGGCTTCGGTCAACTCGAAACCGAATTTACCATTGAATGCCTCGGCAACCTGTTCCGGAAGCTTCATTGCCGTCGATATCGCCATTCTAACCTGTTGCAAGCTATCCGATGCCAGCAGATCGGTGCGCGACAGCAGGTTGTAGTGAAACGGCGATGCATAGATAAAAGTGCCCCGGTGGACGACAATTCCCTCAATAAGCGCATCGGGAAAGCGTTGGCTGCAGAGTATGATCGTTGCTCCCCGTCGCAGGAACAGGAGGATCGTCACGACAAAATGATAGCTCATCGACAGGACCCAAAGGACAGTGTCCTCATGTGTAATCCGCATCCCCTTGTCGGCGGCGTCCGTTCGTTCGATAATCGCTTCGTGGGACAGCACCACCCCTTTGCTCGTACCTGTAGTCCCCGAACTGAAGCGAATGAATGCGGGGTTCGAGCTGAAATACCCGGCTGGCGGGCTAGAGTTAACCGTTCGCCGGGTTATGCTGAATTCCTTATTGATGAAGCCGAAAGAGGAGAGCAGAACGTGCCGTTCCTCCTTGAGAAGCCGTGGTTCCGCGACAATAAAATCGACATCGATCCTGTCGATGACAATCGCAATTTCTTCGGCGGTCTGTTCCGGCGAAATCGGCACGATAGCCGCCGAGAAGGACAAAATTGCCAGGCTCGCGATGATGTAGTCGATACTGTCATCACAGAGCAGGCCGACCCGGTGGAAACGGCACACCCCCTCGACTTTCAGCGATTCGGCCACCCGCTCCACAGCAGCGATCAGTTCACCGTAGCTGATGCGGTCCTGCCCCTCGACCACTGCGGTCCGGTGACGATGCATGCTTGTCTCTGCTTTAATTGAGTCGAAAATATTCATGGATATACTCACTTGTTGGATAGTCTCTTGGCACCAGACCTAAGGCTGCGCCCTTTCCTACGCAAACCTTGACTCCTATCATACTATTCATTGCCAATAATTGATTTCAAATAATTGAATTGGAATAGTCTGTGACGCTGTTATCTACTTTTCAATTGCAGTACAATCTGAGCCAAGCCTGATTTTACTCAATACATTGAGCAATTTTGCTCATAATAAATCCTGAATCAGGATGCAATGAGAAATTCCTTTAAATCAGTGAGGTTGGCTCATTGGTATTCTGCGGCATTACTTTGCAGGGGGTGAGAAGGCGACGGCTTAAAGGCACAGTACTAAACAGCAGTAACAGTAGTATCTATCCTGACGTGAAGTGTTTTTTTAATGGTGGCAAAAATAGCCGATAGATTTTCCATGGTAGGATTGCCGGAAGCGGAAAGCATGCGGTGAAGGCTTTTACTCGGTTTCTGAACTTCTTCAGCTAATCGCTCAAATCCGACAGTCGCGTTTATGAGATCGCGCAGAATAAGCTTGGCGGTTGTTGAATCGCCATCAAGCAACAAATCGACCGCTTCATGCAGTAGTGACTTGGCAAAATCAGGATCGCATTCAACCCGTTTTTTTATAGTTTCTTTGAAGTCTCTTGTAAGCGCCATTTTTGCCTCCTGTCTCACCGTAAATCTATTTCTTTTTCTGGTTGGCTTTTCGTTCCTTATATTCTTTCCAAATGGATTCTGCCTTGTCAATATCCTTTTGTTGTCCCTTTTTAGTGCCGCCACCGAGAAGAATGATCAGCCTTTCACCGTCCTTGGCGATGTAGACCCGATAACCCGGCCCCCAATCCAGCCGGTATTCTCCAATACCTCCAAACCATTTTACGTTGGAAAGGCTGCCCAGTTCCATTTTGAGCTTCACGATTGTAATTTTAGCCGCCGCAACGGTGTCCAACCCCATGAACCACTCTTCGTAAGGGCTTGTTCCATCTTCGCGTTCGCGGAGGTATTCTTCAACCCTATAACTCATGTGGCAATGGTATCCTATGTGTTACCGTTGTTCAATAATTTTTTTTGATGCATTGAGGCATTGATCGGATGGTTCTTCAATAACTGGGAAGCGTACCTCTTTTTCTATTCGGGTACGACACGGCCGGTCCGCCAGCTTGCTCATACAAGCTACTCAATACCACCGGAGGATTTCAACTCTTACTTATGCATTCAAACAGCATATAAAACGATTGGTTAATTCATGGATGTCCCAGAATTCCCCGCTCTATATGATTAGAAGATCATTCTTCTTTGGTTTGTGATTTTACAACAAACCCTATGATCTTGTTCCGGAACCAACTATTAAATAACGCCAAATAAAGCAATGTACCCAAGTCAATAAGGGCTATGGATACCTTGTAACCTTTTCCAAATTCAGAAAGAGAAATAACCGGTATGGCAATAACGGATAGTACACCGTAAACAAGGTAGAAATAGTTCCAGCTTTTTTCACCTCTATTAACACTTGGGAGATCTTGTTTCATTCTGGACGAACCCAAAATGCCATATAGAACTATGATAAGCAGCCCTAACTGCAGAGAAAAAATCATAAACATATTGATCGTGTTCGCGCAGAGTCTCAGCTAGACGCATAGCGGCAGCCATACCATACGGATCAGTCAGGTTATTTTTCATAACCACCTCACAATGTAAATCTGTTAAGCAATTTATTATATACTAATAAACAATATTTGTGTTCAAGAAGTAAACATCCGAAATTTGCTCTGGGAAACAGTCCCTAGATTACCGGTAATTCATTCCAGGGATGGCTTATCTTGACATGTAGAAATAATTTCTATATTTTTATTCCATGATGACAAAATACCGCTTTTCAAATTTCAGGATTACATTGAGGGAGAAAGATCACAATCCTCCTCATGTACATCTTATGGGTCCTGATTTTGAAGCGGTAATAAATCTTGTAACGCTAGACATTATGGATGGTTCTGCACCTGCAAAGGTTCTTCGGCATGCTCTGAAATGGATAGCTGACAACAGAGAGGAGTTGATAAACTCATGGCACATGCTACACGGATAACCCGCCCAAAATTGACCGCTGTAACCCCTGCCGCTGATTATTGCCTTAATGTCAGCTTCGTTGATGGTTCCAGCGGCGTGGTAAACATGAAAGATTTCATTTTTTCTTTACCCGGCCTTTCTCCCCTTCGTGACCCGGTCGCTTTCTCCGGCGCTGTCCTGGGCGAATACGGTTGGGAAGCTGAATGGCCTCAGCTTGACATCCAGATTGGCGCTGACACGCTCTTTGCCGACATGCTCGATCAGCGTTCGGAAACCCCCGCAGATCGCTTCACTGTCTGGCGAATTCGAAACAACCTCTCACTTGCTGCTGCAAGTCGTGAACTTGGTGTGACTATACGTACTCTAAGTGCCTATGGTTCCGGTGCGCGCCCCGTGCCGCGCACAGTAGAGCTTGCCTGCATCGGTTGGGAAGAAGAGCGGCGGAGAAAATCCGCTTGACCGGGTGTCCCCCTGAAACCGCTATCAAGCCGCTATCTAAGCGGCTTTTTTCTGTTATCCGGATATTTCCCGTTCCTGACAAAACAGGCCCCCGCCAGGCCGGCCTGTTCTCCGAGCGCCATGCAGGTTCCCATGACGCGTGTGGAGCCGAGCGCCGCATGTGACACCGAAATACACCGACCTGCGGTCAGAAGATTTGCCATCCCCTTGACGGTGATGCAGCGGAACGGAATTTCATAATATTCGCCGCGCGGCACGTACTTGTAGAGCGTGCCCCTTGCACGATCCCACAACTCGATGGGCCAGGCGTTCCTGGCGATGGCATCGGGAAACTTGCGTGCCGCAAGGACATCATCCTCGGTGAGCAGATAATCACCGAGGATTCTCCGCCCTTCACGGTCCATGACCTTTTGCGACATATCCGCGATTATAGCCTGCCTGAATGACGGCAATACCTGCGCAAGATAGGCGATCAGGGCTTGCGCATCCGCAAGCGCACGTTCATCGCGATCGGGGGAATCTTCTCCCTCCATGCTCATCTTGATGAAGCATTCATCAGGACTCTCACCAAAGCTGAACGTGGTAAATTTCATGAACAGGGGAAGGATGTTCCGCTTCACAGCCTGAGCGCAATAGTAGGGAACCTTGATTGCAAGGGTATCGTCGTGAGCTTCCAGACCGCTGACCCGGACCGAGAAACCCGCCAGTTGCCGCTCGTCCAGCGGGGAAAGCTCGAATTCCGCTCCCGCCATGGCCGCTACGTTGCCGTCACCCGTACAGTCAATAACCATGCCGGCGGCAATGTTCTGCGTTCCGTCTGGAACATCAACCGTGACACTCCTGATACTCCCGCTCACCGCTTCGACCCCGGTTACCCTGCTGTTGCGCAGCAAGGTCAGCTCTGCTTCCGCCTCAACGAGAGAAGTGAGAACATCCTGGAGAGCGTTGGCAGAATAGGGAAGCACATATACCTGACCGATTTTCCGGACCGCTTTCTCCGGTGCTTTCTTGTTCAGCAGCCCGGCAATCTCCCCGGCAAGGCCGCCATTCAGAGTCTCTGACGGAATTGCATCCCCGTTCAGGTAGAGTCCGCAGATATGCTGCAACATGCCGGCATATCCGGTCCCGCCAAGATATCCCTGCTGTTCCACAAGAACGGTTCGTACACCATTCCTGGCAGCCGCAATAGCCGCGCAGCAACCGGCAACCCCGCCGCCAGCTACCAGCAGTTCAGAGGACATCCGCTTCATGCCGGCATCCCGAAATTGCTTCGGATGCCTGCTTCAAGAGTCGCAGCCTCTTCATCGGAAATAATTCCATCGAGCCAGGAGATGATCAGGTTGAGGCGCCCATCATACAGAGTGCTGAAAAAACCGATTCCGGGGGGCACCGGCACCCTCGGCATGTGAAAAATATTTTCAACCTGGCTCCCCATGAATTCGTTCGACTGATATGCGCTTTTGCCGAGATGGGAGAAAGCAAACGTCGCCATCTTGCCTTTCATCGGCACGTACAACATTTTCCCGAGAATGGAGAGAGGGACAATACGGGTCAACAGGCTCGCCGCAGCGAGAGCCTTAGGAAATCCGGATTTCACCTGGTCGTACATCTGCTGTTTCAGAAGTGCTACCACTCCCTTCATATCCACACACTGCTCCACAGGAACCTGGTAGAAAAGATACGACACGTGATTAAAAAACAGCTCCTGCAACGGCTCTTTCCCAGGCCTTAGATCCACCGTCACCGGCATCAGATAGCACGAACCATCGGGATTGGGGCGGGACGTGCACAATTCATGCATGGCAAGAGTGATCGACGCCAGAAAAAAGGGGGATTCCATCAGATAGCCCGCTTCGCGGTAGGCATTCTCGAAAATCGCCGCAGTTTCCTCTTTGTCGAAGGTTAACAGGCGAGAGCTGAATCCGTTGCCGGACAGCGGGGGGACCGGGAGAGATCGGGGGACGAATTTCGACAGTGCGATAACTGCGCGGTTCACGGTCCTGCCGGACAGAAACTTACTTTTCCATTCCGTCAGCTCCGCTGAAGAGGAGAAGCTGATGTCGCCGGATAACGAGCCGTCATCCAGACTCTTCTGAAACAGATTCAGAAATGATTCCGCGCCACGGGCATCAAACAGACGATGGTCGAACCTCATCGCCAGGGTTCTGCTCTCTCCGGAGGTGAAAAGGTGGAAATCGATATATTCGTCACCATCCGGAAACGGGCTGTTGGCGTGCCGCACCAGTTCCGAAAACAGAAACTCTGGTGAAGAGTTATCAGGAATAGGCGAAACGTTCAGTCGAACGTCACGCTCCATCGATGCGGGGATCTTCCAGTAGGGAGTGAGCTTGAAATCTCTGGCAACCTTCCCCTGCAATACGGGGAATTGCCTGACGAAACGATTGAGAGCGGTTCTGAGATGTTGTTCCTGCAGCGGGGATTTAAGCGTAAGGACAATCTGGCAGACATTCCCCGAAGAGGTGACCGCCTTCATCATGTAATCGAGCGTGTTGAGCACCCAATCCGAGCCGGACAGGTAACGCTTGCGCTTTGATATGAGCATGCTCAATCCGGTGCTAGAGATTTCTGTTGATGAACAGGGCGAGGCTTTGAACGCTCTCGAAGTCCTTTTTGGCCAGATCGGACGCGATCAGTTCAAGCTTGAAGTTTTTTTCGATGAACACGAGGATCTCCACGAACCCGAGCGAATCGATCCCCAACTCATGAAATGGTTTGCCGGGAGTTATTTCCGCTGCATCGATATTTTTTATGGACGCGATGCCCTGGATCAATATGTTTTCAATTTCTTGCGTGGTCATGGCAATCAAACCCCTTATGAAATATGGTTAAGCCCGCTTAGATACACGACGCTCTTCTCCCCGAAGCAGTTACAGCCGATGCTCCGGATCGATCCGATCTGCGCCGGTCCGGTTTCTTCCAGAAGAAGAAGCCGGTGCGGATTGTCCTGAACCGGCGCCGCATACCGTATCTGCTGCTTCAGCATCAGGGCGGCTGCGGCAAGGTTGAAAGCGCCGCCGATCATCATCGAGCCAAAGATGGGCGAATACGCCGTAGTGGGGATATTCTGCGCCAGTGAGGTACGGTAGGCCGACTCGTCACGGAGCATGCCGGCGGCATCGATGATGTTGATATCGACCGGTTTGCCGCAATCGGGATCACCACTGGTGGATACGGAGTCAATCGAGCAATAGGCGGAATCGGTCAGATCGTTGCCGAGGAGAAAAAACAGCGCCCCCTCACCCGGCACCTGGCAGGTCGGGTTGAACGCAAACGGCTTGATCCTGCCGTCATTCGCGGTAACAAGCTTCTGCTCCGAAACGTATCCCAAGACATCGCCGTATTGATCCACGGCGCCGACCAGAAGATAATCGCATCGCCCCTGCTGAAGCCACGTCTGGGCGAGCTGAAGCGCGGACTGGAAAGAGAAGCGGAATTGCGTAACCGTCAGGGTCGGCCCCTGGATGTTCAGCGATGAAGAGACATAGGACGCGGCGGCATTATGAACGGAGTTGGAAAATGTCGTCGGTGAGACGCCCGCATCGCCGTAGTCCAGAATCCCGTCCAAAAAATCGAAGGTTGTCACCTGGGCGCCAAAAGCCGTGGCAAGGATAATACCGATTTTCTTACCGGTAATATCGCTAATGCAGCTGTCGGCAAGGGCATCTGCCGCTGCAAGCACCGACATCTTGCTCAACTTGTCGGCACGGCGGAGTTTCTTGAGCAGGGTCCGGTCCTGGACGGCGTCCAGATCGACCTGATAGACCGGGCGCGTCCTCCCTTCCATTCGCGGGACATCGATTTCGGCGGGCTTCACCCAGCCGTCACGCAGAGAGTTTTCGAGAGCGCTGATTCCCTGCCCTCGCGAGAAGATAATGCCGGTTCCGAGGATCTTCATTTTGTGTCTCCCCGTCCAATGACGATTGCCGCGTTGTTGCCGCCAAAGGCAAGCGACGTCGAGACCGCGTAACGGCCGCTGATTGAGGTTCTTTCCCGCACCGGCGCGATCGGGATCGCCTCGTCCCGGTTCAGGAACCCGGCGCTGGCTGGAATCCACCCTTCCCTCAGACCCGCTGCGGCGAAAACCGCTTCAAGCCCTCCGGCGGCGCCAAGCGTGTGCCCGGTGTATCCCTTGGTTGACAGCATCTTCAGGTCCGAACCGAAGATCTCTTGCAGGACCTTCCCTTCGACCTGGTCGTTGTCGGATGTCCCGGTACCATGGGCATTGACAAAGCTGACATCCCGAGGGTCGATACCCGCCTCGGCAAGTGCCGTACGCAGGGATGCCTTGAGGCCGACACCATCGGGACTCGGAGCCGTGAGATGGTAGGCATCGCCCAAAGAGCCGTACCCTCCCAGAAAGAGCTCGGACGACACGCCCCGGCTCTGCGCAACACTACTTTTCTCGATCACCATGACCCCGGCGCCTTCCCCCAGGTTCAGCCCTTTGCGATCCCGGTCAAAGGGAGCACAGAGGCCGGGATTGATAATGCCGAGTGAGGTGAAACCGCAATAGGGGATATGGTTAAGCTCGTCCGCCCCGCCGGCAATGACGATATCGCACAGATCGCTTTTGAGCCATGACAGGGCCACGCCGATCGCATCGGTTCCGGAAGAACAGGCATTGACCACCGTCAGGGCCGGACCGCGCGCCTTGACCCGCTGCGCGATACATTCCGAGAGGTTCCCTTTCAGGAAGCGGTCAACGGCGACCATCGGCGCGGAATTATTCTGGCGATAGGAGGTATAGAACTGCAGGTCGTTCAACTGGCTCGCCACGGTCGAACCCATGCAGACCCCGACCCGGTAACCGGAAAGATCGTCAAGACCGGCCTCGACAAGCGCCTGATCCACGGCAATCAGGGCCAGACTGAGGGTGCGCTGCCCTTCAAGAACATACTCCTGCGGAATATGCTTCACTTCGAAGACAGGATAATCCGTCACTGTCGGGAAAAGGGTCACAGGTCCCGCATGCCGTTCTGCACGGCCAAACGAAGCCAGCGTCTCGGCAAGGCCGTTACCGGCGGCGGAAATGGCACCTAGGCCGGTTATGAGTATGTCGTTTTTCATATATCCACCAGGCGACCATTATTTACGTTTTTGAAACTTTGGAATTCCCAGCAGATCCAATCCCTGATCAACCGTCACAATTTTCATGTCCGGATATTTCGTGTGAACATAGCCGATCATATCCGACAGCAGGGTCAGGTCGTTATACATTATGTAGTCGATGCGGGCCGTCGCGCCGCTGGTTGTCCCGGTAATGGTGTCTCCCGGCTGCGGGACTCCGGAGAACGGCACGATATACATGTATGACCCATACAGCGGGAACCAGTGCGTGGTGGTGTACCTGGCGACCGTTCCGGAAGGGGAGAGGGTCACGGTTTCACCCTTTGCAAAGAATCCTTGAGTCGCCATTACTTTTACTTTGGCATCAATCTCGTGCGAATAAATTATCAGCCACGATTTATCCTGATGGGCCCGGTCGATGTAACTCTCCATCAACGGGAGATCATGCTTCAGGGTAAAAGACTTCAAAAAATAAGGATCGATCGCCCCGGCATTGAACGAGTTCGTCCCACCTCTGCCGGAGCGGTAATATTTGCGGACAACCGACCTGACCGCCTCATTATTCTTGTTAAACGGGTAGACGATATTGTTTATCGTAAGCCCCATGCTTTCCAGCAGGCTCTTTGAGCGGAAAAGTTCATCTTCAAGCTCTGCAGGCGCCAGTGAATTCAGGTTCGGATGGGACACCGTATGCCCCATGATCTCCCACCCCGCATCCTGAAGAGCAACGATCTGGGCAGGCGTCAGATGATACGGGGTATTGATCCGGTCGGTCGTAACCGCGGAGCAGGCAACCGCCCCCTGATCGGCAAAAATCTTCCTGGCCAGCAGGTAGTCGGTGTCGTTGCCGTCGTCCAATACGAAAGTCACCAACGGCATCGAGCCCACCGGCAATGTATCAGGCAGGTGGGCTGCACAGCCGCAGGACAGAAGGAAAATCAGCACTACTATGACCGGCATCAATCGACGCATAACGTTTCCTGCAAAGCTCGTCAGGGCGTTTTTACCTTGTCCTTATTGTCATAAATGAAGTTGGCAATGGTGTTGATCGAATAAAAGATTTCTTTACCCTGATCCATGTTTTTGATTTCCAGGCCAAAGTTCCGTTGCAGGAGCACGACTATTTCCACTGCATCGAGAGAATCCAGCCCAAGCCCCTCACCGAACAGAATCTCGTCATCGCCGATCTCCTCCGGCTTGATATCCTCCAGAGCCAGATCGCGAGCGATCATCTCCTTGAGATCCTTGCGAATCTTCTGCAGTTCCAGTTCCTTGTTCTCCATAACACTCTCCTTATCAGGTTTTGATGCGATTTTTTATTTTACTTTTACTCATTCGATTTCCAGACATCTCGGAAGGCAAACCATTGGAACGGGTGGGCCTTGACGTACTCTGCCAGCACGTCGGCAAACTCCTGCAAGGCGACACCTATCTCTTCGTCCTTTTTCCCTCGAACACCCGCCGGCGCCGGTATTATGTGGGAAACGTCGACGATGTATTTATTCACGCCGGTTTTCGCCGAGAGGAACACAACCACCGGACACTGCACGGCAGTTGCAAGACTGAAAGCCCCGATGGGAAAATGAACCGTATCACCAAGAAACGAGGCCTCGGCAGCGGTGAAACCGTAGGTCCGATCCCCCATAATCGAAACGATATCGCCCTTCTTTATCGCTTTCATCGCTTCGATGACTCCCGTTAACGAGTCATCGGTGGAGATGATCCTGACGTTTTCCTCTTCGCTGTCTATGTTCAGCGCCTTCTTGACCGCCACATTGTCTTCCGGGCGCATCATGAGGTGGACCGTCTTGCCGAACCTGCTCAGCGCGGTCATGGCGACCTGCCAGTTCCCCACATGGGCGGTGAGCAGGATGAAGCCTTTTCCCTGCTCGGAGAGGTTCTTCAACGCCTCATAACCATGGATATCAATCGTCATATCCTGATACCCGGCAGCCACGGCAAAGCGGTCGATAAGGCTTTTTCCCTGGTTGACAAAGAGCAGATAGGCGTCGAACAGCTGCCGGACCCGGCCATGCTCCGGAAAACGCCTTCCGGTATATGCCAGTGAAGCGGCAACCAGCGGCCGGTCAACGATCAGATAATACAGGCCGACGAAATAGAGCAGGCCGTAGGAGCCACCCAACCCGAATAATTGCACCGCCATGCGGAAGAACCAGAATCCGAGCTGGTTGCCCCGCTTACGCTCAACACCCTTCTTTTGAGGCATGAGCAAACCGGACCTTTTTTATTGTGGCAGCGGTCACGTACATGACAGCCCCCGAGAGCAGGGCCGCCATGGGAGCGATGATCAGAGAGCCCAAAAACCATTCGTAAAAACGCGAAGAGAACTGCTGAAACACCGTCGCAAAGGAGAGATCGGTCAGCCAGCGGCCGTGCCTCATGTAATAGCCGACCTCGATGCAGAGAGCCGGTATGAACGGAGGCACGGCCAGATGCTGGACGTTCAGCGTGACGATCTTGTTCAGGTTCAGGCGCATCGAAAAATAAAAAATAAAGATCGAGTGCATGAACAGGATAGGCAGGACGGCAATAAACATCCCGACAGCTGCCGACAAAGCCAGCCCTTCGGGGGTCGCACTCTCCTTCAGGAGCATTTTCAAGACCGTGCCCGGATGGCGCAATAACGAGACATCAAGCTTGTTCCGGTTTTCCACGAGCCTCTTGTGCCTGACCGGCAACATGCGCCTTCCGACAAGCATCGTGTGAATCCTCGTCAGGCGCATATTGTCCAGAAAAGGTTTAAAGCTTGATACGCGTTCTTCCGGCTTCGGATAGATAACATCGATATCGACCGTGGTGAGAGCAAGCCCGGCCCAGGACGCCTTGGCCAACACTTCGGCCTCAAAATCGTACCGCGACCCCTTGAAAACAAGCTGGTTGAGATAGCGGACCGGATAGGCCCGAAAACCGCTCTGACAATCCCCGACAAGCTTGCCGGTTTCAACAAGCAGCCAGAAATTGGCAAATGTCCTGCCGAAACGGCTCGAAGCGGGGACATTTTCAGTATTGAAATCCCTGCAGCCGATGATGATTCCCGGAGAGTCCTCCCGCAGCAGCGGCAGGAATTTCAGTAAATCATGCGGAAGGTGCTGGCCATCCGCATCGATGGTAATCATATACTCGCCGCCATGCGCTTCAATGTAGCGCGACGCCGTGAGAATGGCCTCCCCTTTGCCGAGGTTCTCCGCATGCCGCAACACCACCACGTCGAGACCGGAGAGCAGTTCGACGAGATCCGCATCTGTGCTGCCGTCGTCAACAACCACGACATTGGTCAAAATGTCGCGGCACTCCGCCACCACCTGCCGCACCGTTTCCCTGTTGTTAAATACCGGGACCGCACACCAGACAGATTCCTGTTTGAGGGGATCATCAGTGGGCGACATGCTTTTTCCTCTCCCTGGTTCTTCCACCGGAGATCAACAGGTCCCACAACGGACCGGTATAGCCAAGTTTGTGAAGCATCTGCAGACTCCCTTCCATTGCATCGGGCGGGAACACACAGTGACGCACACCGGCAAACGCAGCGGCCAGGGTCTCTTCAAGCCATTTTTTGTCCACGGCTGGTGACAAATAATAGACCGGTTTCAGCAGGCCATCGGATGATGAGATGACATTTTCCTTGAGCGCAATTTTTTCCATGGGTGTATTGGGAAGAATCCGGACCCCCATGAAAATAAAGCAGACGCATTTTTTCAATCCCAGAATATTTCTGATTCCTTCATGCACGGTCTCTTCGGTTTCTCCCGGACCGCCAAACATGAAAAAATGAGAGGTCGCAATGCCATGACGGACGAAGAGATCGTTGCATTCCGCGACATCCTGGAACGTAAAGTTTTTACCCATGGCATGCAGCGTCGCATCGCTTGCGGCATCGGAGCCAACCTCGGCAGCGGCAAACCCGGTTTTTTTCATGCGCTCGACTATTTCGTCGGTCAGCCCGCCAGGCCTGATAAATCCGGTCCAGGGAATGCATACGTCCCTGCGCAGCATCTCGTCGAGCACCTCCAGATACGCTCCCTCGTCGTCATTGAACACCGAATCAACGAAAAAAATGTATTTGGTCTGATGCTTGTCGCGCAGTAGCTCAATGTCATCGACAACTTCCCGCGCATCCCTTCTGCGGAGTTCCGTCCCTTCCAGCAGCGGATAGGTACAGTACACACATTTATAGGCACAGCCGCGCTTGGTCTGAATTGAGGCGATGTTACCGCTGTGGAGGTAAAAATCGACCAGCTTATCGTCATAGAGCGCCGACTTGATCGATCCCCCCGGAAGTCGCAGGGCCGGGCCGATAAGCCTCTCCACGGGATAAACCCCCTGCGCGGCATTATTGGCAAATTCAACCACCAGCAGTTCCCCTTCGCCGATGATGCCGTAGTCGGCACCGGTCTCCTGCAGGATGAGATCCGGAATAAGCGAAAAACCGGCGCCGCCGAGCAGGATCTTAACGTCAGTCCGTTTCCTGATTGCATCAACAATATTTTTAACGTTCTGGATATAGTACTGCTCATTCATAAAGTTGACGTTATCGATGTTACGAATCGATATGCCGATCAGATCCGGCTTGAACTGGTCAACCTCTCCGCCAATCGCATCGAGAGAAGAGTTCTGCAGCAGAAAGTCCGACTGCTGCACCGTATGCCCCGCCTTCACAAGTGAAGCAGCAACCATACTCACCCCGAGCGGATAGATCGGATAGGGGGAAAGGGTCACGTTTGCTGATATCAGCATTACCTTCATTACTGGCTCACTACTTCTTTATTTACATCCCATTTTCTCTTTACGGGACTGGTGTGCTGATACGTTCCGTCGGCTTTCTCTTTCTCGATTACCTTGAGAAACAGTTTTGCCATTTTCAGGTTCTGACTGCTGTCGCTGTAGAATCTGTCCCAGGCGTAATAGTACAGATCCTGAAGTTTTGACGGGCTCATTTTAGCAGGCTGGTAGACAACCTCACCGCCGGTGTAGCGGTTCCAGTCATTCGACAGAATCCTTCCCTGCTGCGCAAGAGTCTCGCGAATCGGCGTATGCGGGAACGGAGTAAGGATCGTAAATTCGGCAAGATCAAGGTTGATTTCGAGCAGGAAATCAACCAGACGCTTGATATCGTCCTCGCTCTGGTCATCTGTGCCCAGAATAATCGTCCCCTCGACACCGATGCCGCGCTCCTGCAACCGCTTTACACGCTTGCGGATATGATCCGAGGTATCGAAGATCGCCTGGTATACGTACCAGCAGCCCGCCTCGGCAGCGAGGTCAAGAATTTCGTCATTGTCCTTGATCGGGTGGCACACCCATTTCTTTTTCAGCGGAATCAGCGCCTTAAACAGCTCTTTTTCCCACTGGTCATTCTGGGACATGGAGTTGTCCACGAAGAACAGTCGATTGTTTTTGATCGTTGCAATTTCACGTACCACATCGTCAATGGGACGGGGCCTGAATTCATTTCCGCCGAGAAACGGTGTGCAACAGGGGAAACAGTTGAACCGACAGCCGCGCGAAGCGTGGATCAGGTCAACCATCTGCACACCGCGATAGTTATACAACTCGCGGTTAAGAATGCCGCGCCTGGCAGGACCGACCAGATTGATATCGGGAAAATTGTTCTTGTAGTCGTAGACCTTTTGCAGTGTGCCATTGCTCAGGTCGGTAATAATCTGGCCGAAACGGCCTTCGGCTTCGCCCAGGAACACTGAATCGGCATGCTGCATGGTTTCGTCGGCATGGAGCTGCGTACCGATGCCGCCAAAAATCACCGGGATTCCCTTGGCACGATAGATATCGGCAATCTCCCACCCGCGCGATATCTGGCAGGTAAGCATGCAGGAGATCGCCACCAGATCGACCTGCTCGTCGAAGTTGATCGCCTCGACATGCTCATCGGTAAAGGAGAGCTCGATATCACCCGGCACAGTAGCCGCAAAGCAGACCGGGCCATGGGGCGGGAGATGGAAATCCGTCTGTCGCTGCAGTTTGGGCCATTTTGGATAAATAAGTTTTATCTTCACGCTGTGCCTTTCTTAACCTTCAGGATATAAAGTTGACGGAGGATACCAGAAATATCCTCCGCTGATTCCATGATCAACCGCGCCTCGTCGAGAGTGCAGAGAGCGCCCTCTTCCTGCGTACCTTCTATGACTGCATACATAACTTCCTCTGCCGCTATCCTGCCGACGAGCATCCGCCCTGCTTCCCGGGCAACAACAATTCCGGCAGCAATATCCAGAGGCTCGCCAAGGGTGCCAGTCACACCGGCCGCATATAAAAGCGGGCCGGTCAGCCCGAAGTGTATCGCCGCTTCGCCCAGCGCACTCGAAGGGAGCGTATAGATGAACAGGTTCGCCCGTGAAAGGGTTCGGCCGTTCTCTACGAAATCCCTGAAATAGTCACTGTCAGATTTCAGGGAACCTTCCCGGCTTGTACCGATGATGCCGATGTCCTGCTTGTCGGCAGGCGAATACTCGATCCCGGCATCCTGCAGAGCAAGCGCCACGGCACTGACGGTCAACCGCGACACCCCGTCAAGGCGTCCGAAATTCTTGAACGGATGCGAGAAGATCCCCCGTTTCGCAAGAGAGTGAATCCCTTCCCCCTCCGCAAACGGTTGATCCAATCCGGTTCTGACCGACCCGTATCCCGTCTTCGTCACCCATCCTATGCCGCGAACTGACACTGTCATAATAGAGATCTCAAGCCAGAACCAAGGCGGTATTAATGCCGCTGAAACCGGCATTCGTAACAAGGGCAATAGAATTTGGCACGATAGCCTGGCGCCGGTCAGCGACCCAGCCGAGCGCATCTTCATCAGCCTCTTTCAGATTCACGGTTGGCGGAACGACTCCCTCACGCAGCGCCCTCTGGGCAATGGCCATTTCAACCAGACCTGCGGCGCCCATCGTGTGGCCGATCCCACCCTTGATCGAATAGACCGGCACGTTCCGCTCCTTGAACACCGCGCGGAAGGCGCGCATTTCCATGGCGTCATTATAGGGGGTACCGGTGCCATGAGCCGAAATAAAACCGACCTGACCGGCGGATACGCCCGCGGAATCCAGGGCGGCATTAATGGCGCGAATCAACCCTTCGCTTTCGCGTGATGGCCCGGTCATGTGGTTGGCATCATCACTCAATCCCCAACCGGCAATTTCGCCGATGATGGTTCTTTGTTCACGCAGAGCGCGCTCTTCACTCATGATCAGCGTATACCCCGCAGCTTCTCCAACAGTCAGACCTGCCCGGTTCTTATCAAAAGGACGAGCCGGAATCTTATCGAGCGCCATGAGCGAAGAAAAGCCGGAGAAGATGAACTCCGTCACGCTGTCGCATGCGACAACCAGCACGCACTCCGCTTCTCCTCCCCTGATCATCGCTGCCGCACGCGCCGCAGCCGCCGATGACGAGGTACAGGCAGCCGAGACGACCATGCCCCCTCCCATGGTCCCGGTCAGGTCAATAACCTTCCGAAGGAGGTTGTTCAGGGAGCTCTCCCCGGCTTCGCCGGCTCCGTTGATGATGCTTTTCTCAAGAAGATCGATTTCTCCCTTGATTGTTGCCAACAGGAGTTTCGCATCTCCGGGTATCTTTGTGCCGGTTCCTTCAAACAGCCTGGCAAGCATCTGCATGACCAGGGAGGTCTCGCTATCGTATTGCAAGCCTGGTACCGTGCCGCCATAGTCAGAGTAGAACGCCGTGGTCGCAAATCTGGAGACGGGGGAAAGCGACGTCCTGTTGGCCAGAAGAGCGTCCCAGCACGCGTCAATACCCGGCCCGAAAGGGGTCAGAATATCCGTTTCAACGACAACCGCTTTCAATGAAATTCTCCCGCTTTCCACCTGCTCCGGCACCGTTCGAGCATCTCAGGCGACACCATGCAGGGCTCTCCTGTCAGATGATCGGTAAAAAGCTGAATAGTGTAACCGCTGGTAGCCAGGCTGCCGTCCTGCTTGTAGACGTGGAACTCGGTGTTTATCCGCGCCCCGTCATGCCAGATCAAAGACGCCCGGATAGTAAATTCTTCGGCAAGAAAAAGCGACTGAAAATAATCGATATGGAGTGAAATTATGGGAGCTCTCAACCCGGCTTCGAGATATTCGCCATAGGACATTCCGCACCGCCGCCCAAGCTCCTCGGAGGCCTCTTCGAACAGAAGCGGATAGCGGCCATGCCACATGATGGCCATCGGGTCGGCCTCATTGAAACGGACGCGGCGCTTGACCTCAACATAAACCGGTTCAGGTGCTCCCGGAACCCGTTCAAAGTACGATTTTTTCCTTCTCGTTTTCATAGCGCATCACTCAAGGAAACACGCAACTTAAGATCCGTGACCTTGTCAGCACCCTTTGCAATGCGAGCCTTGTAGATGAATTCGGTGCCGCTATCCGGAACTCCGCTCACAGTGCAGGTTACCGCGTCGTCGGGGAAAACGGGGGCTATGTACTTGGCTATCATGATTTCTTTCAGAACAACGCGCTGCTGCAGCGCCTTCTCAATTGTCGAGAGAGCACACTGAATCTGGCAGGCTCCCGGTAGTACCTTCTTTGCGGGGAAATGTCCCTGAAAGCCGATGAATTCGGATGGAAACACGAAACTCGACGTCAAAACAGCGTCGTGTTCCATTGGTCCAGCCATGTAACGCTCGATTTCCTTTTTTATCTTGCTCAAGAATACAACTCCTTTTGCCGGACTGTCAGTTGGTAACCATGCCTGTAATTGATCATGACAATCCCCTGAGGATAATGTTTTCCGTTCTGCTCACGGTATTCATAGTAGCAAATCCGCCATACGATCTCATCGTTTTCATAGTAGACCTTCTCGACAAGCTCCTGCCCTTTTCCGGCAAATTCATACTCCATAACGCCGGAACCGTACGATTGTCTGAATTTGATTCTATACGCACTCTTCCAGATGCGGGCCTTGTCCGACGGTACCAGATCAAAGTAGATTCTGCGGATATCGGTGCCGACCGCTGTGGGAAGATCTCCATATTGAGTGAGAGCAGGCAGGGCATTGTGCGTCACAATGGCATCCCGGTCTCCGGACAGTTCGAACAGTTGGACTCCCATCGGGTTAAGACAAACAACCTTAAACTGGCTGTTCTGCCTGTTGACATCTATATAGCCTATCCCCATGAACGTTTTCCACGAGTACTCGAATACGACCGAATTGAGCAATTGAAAACTTTCCGGGGAGTGCGCCTTAAATTGCTCCACCACGCTTTTCGGATCAGCGGCTTCAAAGGATACCTGCTCTGCCTCCTGAAACGGGATGTGCGTACACCCGGCTGCGAGCAGAATTCCTATCAGCAGCGTGACGAATCTAACCATTTTTATTTCCCGTTGTCTCAAGCATGCTGCACAGTGGCAGAACCACCAAAATAGTGGAAAGATATCCGGTTACGATGCAGATAAACATGGCAACACCGGTAGAATGAAGCGCAGGATGCTTGGCAAACAAAAGCGCTCCGGTGCCGATAACATTCGTTGCAGCAGAGAGAGTCACGGCAATGATGGTCCCGGTACGCAGGTTGTGACGGTACTGGTAGGTAATTCCTATGCCATAATCGACAATAACGCCGGTCGAAACCACGGAAGCCACAATATTGATGACATTCAACGGGATCTTCAACAGCGACATGATGCCGACAAACCAGACAACCCCGGTGACAAGCGGAACGAGGGAAATCAGGGTATACTTCCAGTCCCTGAAGAACAGCCACGCCAACAACACATTAAAAAGGAACGCCAGGGGAGCGAGGATCTTGATTTCCCTGGCCGTAAATGAGGAAATGGAGGCCGACATCGCTTTGCCGGACACGATGAATGTGCCGGGATACTTGCTCGTGATTTCTTTCAATGAATTGATATATTTTTGTTCGTCAGGAAAGTATGAAAGAATACGGTATTCTCCATTTTTGCTCAACACAAATCTTTCCTGAAGCTGCGCTATAAGCCCATTGGAATCAGTCGGCTCCGTTTTATGAAGATACAGGCCATCGAAAAACGGAGAAAACGCTCCGTCAGAAAACTGGTACGAGGCAGAGGTTTCGCGAATCAGTTTCTTGAGTGCATCTTCCTTTCCCTGTTTCCAGAACCGGTCCCATTGATCGCTGTTTTCCCTGCGCAGTTTTTCCGACGGCCAAAACTGGGCAAGACTGGTAAAATCGCCTTTTCCGACAAGGGAGCGGGCAGCGTTGTACACCGTATCATTTATTTCCATGGCCTCTTCAAGGCTCTTGCCGGTTACCACAAAGATCGCCTGACTGCTCTTGCCACCCCAGACATCATGGAACGTCTGCTCCGCCCGGAGCACCCCGGGATCACTGCCATCCAGTTTTTTGACATCACTGTCAAATGTGACTGATAAGGAACTGTACAGGGCAAGCAACAGCAGTACCCCCCATACGCTTATGCAGAGCTTTACCGGCCAGCGAAACGTTCGCATCGTGTCATCGACATTCAGGCCGGTAATCGGTGTAACTTTCATATTCGAAATGACGAGAGGAAGGACAAAGATAGCGCAGAGCAGGCAAATGAATATGCAGAGGGCTGAAAACAACGCAAGCTGGTGATAACCGTGGATTTGCGAGACATACAGGACAAGAAAGCTGAACATGGTCGTTGTTGCATTAATGGTGATCAAGCGGGACAGCTTCACAAACTGGGCGCCATCAACGCCCCGTTTCATGGCAATATACACATGCAGGCCGTAGTCAACGGAAAAGCCGGCGATTGCAGTACCGAGCCCGACAACCATGTACAGCAATTTCCCTTCGACGGCTGTCGCAAGTATGATTGCCCATACAATGGCAATAAAGGGGATAATGAAAACGAACAGTACCCGGGGGTCGCGGAACACCAGCAAAAACAGCAACAAGAATGTCACGGAAGCAATCGTGGAAACAATGGAGATATCGCGCTTGATTACCCGCTCGTTACTGACCGTATGAAGATGACCGCTTATGATGTCAGCCGTTACATATCCCGGCAGCTCCTTGATATGCCCCTGCAGCGATGCAATGAGTTCCTTGCTGCGGGGACTGTCCATCATTGCCACCGAGGTTTGAATGATTATCATGGCATGACGGCCGTCACGGCTGATAAAGTGCCCATCCTCGATTGCAACATCGTATCCCATGGAGGCAGGAAGCGCGCGCATTTTTTCGAGGAGAAGCGTCTTGATCCCAAGCGGATCCGAGCGTGACATGGACGAGGTAAAGACACTTTCCGGCCGCATCGACTGCAGGTAGATGCCCCGCATTTTCCGGGATACCGATTCGGGGTTGATCAGTTCGTCTATGGCTGCCAGATCCTGCGCCCCGAGAACCTGCGGCGCATATTTGAGGATCGAGAATTCATCCATGACATTCACAACGGAGAAACCGGAAACCACCTTCATGAAAAGAGGCGGAGTGAGCGATGCGGACAGCTGGTCTACTGCGAGGAAGAGCTCTTTTTTTGACTTGGAAGGATCCGTCAACGCAACGGAAACAATCATCTTATCCGAGAAGCTTGAGCCCCTCAGGAAGTCCATACTCCTGGCGATTTCCTTGTTCGGAGGCAACATCAGGTCGATATTACCCTCGAAGCGGATAAAATACAGCCCTGACCCGGCAAGCACGGTGATTACCAGTACCAACAACAAAACCCATTTCTTCTGCTGACGTACAAACGTATTTAACAGCGTAAAGCCGTTATCAAACACGCCCTTTTACCTCAAAACTGTTGCTGTTAAGCGGGGTATTCAGGATCGTATTTTTAAAATTGATGGTCGTCACATCCCCGCTGACCTCCTGAATTCGCAATTGCTGGAGGTAATTATGATCTTCGCGGAACGTGATGGTGATACTCTTAATAACCTTTTTCGAGATATTGTTGTCCTTGGGAATGAATTCAATCACAAGGGGAGCCTGCTTGACAACCCGTACTTCGTTGGTGTCGAGAAGCGAGCCGTACTCGCCGGAAAACCAGACCGTCAATTGGCTGAGGACATTCTGGAAAATCGGATTCTTGGCCAGGGATACTTCCTGAACTTTATTGGTATCCTCGTCCCACTGACGGATCAGTTTATCCGTTATCAGCACGGAATAGCGAAGGGGAGAGTCAACGTGCCATGCGATTTTATTCGGCTTTTCAAGGAAAATCCTCCCCTTCATGACGAGTTTTTGCTTGAACATGACCATCTTTTTTTCCTGAATGAACTCCGTTTTCAGGGTTTTGAAGTTTGAGGCCTTTTTCCCGATACCCTGCATGAATGCGGGCAGATCGGTCGGCTGCCCCACCGTTTTTGTACCAGTATCAGCTGCAGAAACAACAGTTGCCTGAATCAAAAGGCACAGTACCACCCAATAAACCACTTTCATGCCACTCCCCTTGTTCACCATCATGCCACCGTGGCATCGTTCTGCCAGACCTTTATTTCACCACGGGCAATAAGTTCTTCACCCTTGAAAACCTCACCGTTGATAATGCCGAAGTCGCCGAATTTTGCGGTCTTATGGAGTGAGATGCGCAGGGTATCGCCCACCTGGGAATTACCCAGGATTTCGAGTTTTTTTACTCCAAGCAGAAAGCCCTCCAGCGGCTGAATCCTCCCTCCGGACCTCCTGAATCCTTCCTGGGCGGCAATCGCCTGGGAAATAATCTCGGGATAGGAAGCCTCATCAAGCTTGCCATTCTCATCAACAAACAGCATATCCGCACGGACGGTCATTTCAGAAACAGACGCCCTCTCCTTAACCTCCAGGAGACGATCAATGAGCAGCATGGGAGGCTTGTGCGGCATCACGTGGGCGACATCGACCGGCAGGAACATTATTTCGTCACGCCGATCGATATTTTTCCAGCAGAGCGGGTCGGAAGCGAGATAGTCTCCCGTCATCTGGTATGCCGTGCCACGGCAGCCATAACAGGATTCAAGCGATTCGCACTCGCCGCAGGGACCTTTTATCGTATCTTTATAATTCTTGAGATCCTGAACGACTTCACTGTCGCGAAGAATTTCTTTCAGACTCTGCTTTCTCACGTTTCCGAGCGGAATCGTAATGCCGACGCATGACTGAACATACCCTTCCGAGTTTACGGCACAGGAAAACTGGTGCCGCAAGCACTCTCCGCCTACCAGTGGCGGCTTCGGATCCCAGTTGATGCCGTATTTTGTCCTGTCTATCTCTGCGATATGCTGGAAAAACAACTCCAGCGTCCGGGAATCCAGTTCAAGCATATTGTGTTCACGGGCGCCCCCCTGCGGCGTCATGATCTCGAAATAGGGGAGTATGTTCTGATCCCTCAGCCATTCCCACATCCGAGGCAGCTCCTCAATATTCTGCTGACAGATGATTGAGCTTACGCCAAGCGGGTTTTCCTGAGAAGGATACCCCGCCTGCTTCAGGTTCTTAAGAGCCTCCTGAATCTGGATATACGAACCTTTACGACCGGACAGGGTATCCTGGAGGCTCTCGTCGAAGGTGTTCATTTTAAGAACAGCCCTGACACCATTATCAAACAGCTCCTGCGCCACGGACTGCGTGATATTCGCCCCGTTGGTAAAGAGTTCAATCTCCAGATCCAGTGTCCGGATATACCGGATCATCTCCATGATGTACGGATAAAGCATCGGTTCGCCGCCAAGGATGATTATTTTCCTGGCGCCCAGATCCCTGGCCTGGTGAATGACATCGATAAATTCTTCTTTTGAAAGTTCATCGGGGCGAGTGGGATTTTCCAGGGCATAGCAATAGATGCACCGGAAATTGCAGCTCTGGTTGAACTCAATCTCCATTGACAGCAGACGGCCATCCCGCACGGCATCGGATATTTCCTCCGCCGTAAACTCTGAACCATAAATTCGATCAAGACATCTCTTCATAGGCACTTTCTCTCATCCACAAAACGGGTTAATTTACGGGGATTCCCGGAGTACACCTGGTTTTTGACCTGCTCCTCGCTCGAAATGACCACCTCGGGACGCACGCGAAGGTGAGCCTGCAGCTTGTCCATGATCACCTCGGCGGAACAGGAGTCGTTTCCGGTAGCAACAAAAATCTTGATAACATCGGAGAGGTCATAATCGGTCGATGCGGTGATATAGTACTCAATGATCCCCGGAAAAGAATCGAGCACGGCGTTGATCGAGTTCGGGTAGAGCGTGGTACCCCGCAATTTGATCATCTGGTTCTTTCTTCCGAGAATCGGCCCGAGACGCAGGGAATTTCTGCCGCAGGAGCAGGGTGAATCAATAAGGAAACTCACGTCGCCCGTCTTGAACCGGACAAGCGGCATCCCCTCAATTCCCATCGGTGTGACGACAACTTCGCCGGTTTCACCAATCGCCACCACATCACCATTGTCGTTAACGATCTCCACGACCGCCAGATCCGGATGCAGATGTCCTCCCTGCTGGGAGGTACATTCGCAGAAGGAGGTGATGGTTTCAGAAGAGGCATAGGTCGAATAAATCCTGGCACCCCAGACATGCTCAAGCTTTTCTCCGACCTTTAGGAACGCAAGCTCGCGGTCCCGGATCGGTTCCCCGATGCAGACCAGCTTCTTGACGCCGGTAGAGATGGGATCAATACCTTGCGTTATCAGAAACTGTCCGAGTTTCAGCAGGAATGTCGGCACGCCGACAATCGCAGTCGGCTTCAACCGCTTGATAATCTCCAGATGGCTTTCCACGCTGCTGAGGCCGTTTCTGATTGCCGAAGCGCCAAGACTTCTGACCCCGGAGAAATAGGCCAACCCCGCGATGAAACAACGGTCAATCGTACAGGTAAGCAACACGACATCATCAGCGTTCAGACCGCAACTCGCGAAAGATATTTCCTCATTGTACGCCAGGCGTCTCAGATCGTTTTCGGTGTACATCACCTTGGTAGATTTGCCCGTGGTGCCGGAAGAGAGCACGATATCGACAATTTTTGACATGGGGGCGGCAAGAAAGCTGTCGTTCTGTTCACCCAATATGGTTTTGTCCGTAAGAGGGAGGGCGGCCAGAGAATCCAGGGTTATTCCGGTGATATCTATTCCGCGTTCACGGAACAGTGACCGATAGAACGGCGAGTGCGCCGCGACATATTCAAGATGGCTGCTCAGCCTGCTTTCCTGCAGGGAGCGGATTTCATCAGAACTACGAAACTCGAATTTTTGCCGGCTGTCAAATACCGTCATCCTGTACTCTCCATAGCAGACAGCTCGTGGTCAATGATTTTCCAGACCCTGTTCTTTAACGCAAAAGCGGTCAGATCCTTATACTCTTCCCAGGTAATTGCCGGCAATCTGCGGATAGTGATGATACCGGGATGGAGAAGCGATGACCCTTTAGGCGGAATATTTTCACTGCCGGAGATGCAGAGGGGGACGATTGACGCTTTTGACGCAAGCGCCAGTCGAAAAGCCGAGCCGTGAAAACTCCCCATCTTGCGTCCAATCGCGCGTGTCCCTTCGGGAAAAAAGACCGTCGAGACCCCATCTTGCAGCAACTGGGAGGCGCTTACAATGAACTGATCGGGGGGGATCATCCTGATGTTAAGATAGCCAGCCAGCTTGGCATAAATACCGAGGACAGGTATCCGAAACGGCCACACATTGACAATCTGTACAAGTTCATGGGGCAGAATGCCCATGAGAAAAGCGTCGGAAGCCGAGCGGTGATTGCATACAAAAATGTACGGTTCCCCCGGGTCATTTTCCTCACAATTCTCATAGCGAAGCTTTATGAAAGGATACGGGCAGGCAATAACAACCAGGCCATACCAGCTTATGGCACGCCGAAACCGTTTCATCGTTCCGCGGCGCGAAGGAAACAACAGACTTGAACAACCGACATAGATTGTCAGAAGCGGAATCACCGTAGCGGAAAGCAGTATGAACAACGTATAGAAATACAGATTAAGGAGATACAGCTTGAAACGATATATCATCGATTATACGCTCTTCACTCTTTCTCTGCCTTGATTGAGGAAATAAACTGGTAGAGATCCTGAAGTGTCCTGATATCCCGGACCTTTTCCTCGTTCCTGATCTTGACTTCAAAGCTGCTCTGAAGAGCAACGATGAGATCAACAATATCGAGGCTGTCGAGGCCCAGATCGGTAAAAATATGCGCCTGCGGTACCAGCCGTTCCTTCTCGATTTCAAACGACTCCTCAAAGACTTTGTTCGTCTTGTCTATAATATCCTGCTCGGTCATGTGCTCCTCCAAAAAAATAACTTCTAGCCAACTAAACAATCAGAGCTTTTTGCATACCAGCGCGGCGTTGATGCCGCCGAAGGCAAAACCGTTTTTCAGCACGGTGTTCACCTGTTTTTTTATCGGCTGCATCACATGCTGGATTCCTTCACAGTCCTGGCTGACGTTTTCGAGGTTGTGAGTCGGATAAATCACCCCGGTCTCCATCATTTTGAGGGTTGCTGCCAGCTCGATTGCTCCGGCCGCGCCGAGAGTATGACCAATGTTCCCTTTCAGACAGCTGACCGGGACCGATGCGCCGAAGATGTCGCGAATAGCTTCCGCCTCTTCCTGGTCGCCCTGAAGAGTAGCCGTGGCGTGGGCATTAATATAATCGACATCTTCCGGCTTTACCCCGGACTCACCAAGCGCCTGCCGAATGCAGGTGATCATGGATTCCTTGTTTGACTGGCTCACATGGACACCACTTGCCGTCGTACTGAACCCTGTTACCTCCGCATAAATCGTAGCATTTCGGCTGATGGCTCTTTCGTACTCTTCCAGAACCAGGATGCCGCTCCCTTCACCGCACACCAGCCCATCCCTGTCCCGGTCAAACGGGCGGGGTGTTTTTTGGGGATTATCGTTGAATTTGGTCGATGTCGCAAAAAGAATATCGAAGGACCCGGTGACCGTCGGGTGCAACTCTTCTGCCCCTCCGCACAGGAGTACGTCCTGACGCCCGAGCCGGATCAGGTCATAGCCGATTCCGATGGCGTGCAATGCCGATGCGCAGGCGGCTGAAGCGGCCATAACCGTTCCGTTCAGTCCCAGATACTGGGCAACATTAACCGTTGCGGTATGCGACATGCACTGGAAGAACATGGTAGAATTCAGTTTGCTCAAATCCTTGTCGGGCAGCATGGTTTCGAAGACATCGTTGATGCTCTTGGCGCTCCCCATGGTCGAACCGACAACGCATCCTACCCGCCATAAATCCTCGTTGGCAAGCGTGATTCCCGCATCGGCAAGCGCTTCGTCAGCCGCCTGGGCAGCAAAGATGCTCATACGTCCCATGGAGCGTCTTTTCTGGCGCGGGATGCTCATCTCTCCCTGCATATCCACGGGAGCGCCAACCAGGCTATGAAGACCATTATACTCGTCCCATCCCTCCATGAAACGCACCGCGCTGCGCCCCTCTTCGAGCCCTTTCATCAGTGCCGGCACGCCGTTACCAAAGGGGGATACCATACCAATTCCAGTTATCACGACACGCTTTAATGACATATTGAACCGTCCAGGAGTTTTCCGTATTTTTCTTTTCCTACCACAGCACGGCCGACAATGAGAGACGACATCATGGCGCCGATAACTCCCGGCAGAAGTGCGCTCTGACCGGCAGCAAAAAGATTATGCAGGGGAAGCTTGCCGACGAGATTGAACTGTCCCATTTTCTGTTTGATTCCATAGGCACTTCCATCAGGGCTGCAGAGGTAATCCTTGTAGGTAAGCATTGAGCCGGCATCCAGATAATCCAGAGTTTCACTGAATTCCGGTAAAACACTGGCAAGATGCCCTTTGATCGCTTCCACCCGGGAACGCTTGTAATCCAAGTATTCCTCGGGCCTGTTCCCCCTCCTGGAATCCGTCCATTTGGAGACATGCTCGGCAAACGAGGCCTCAACGATACAGATACCTTTTTCCGTGCTGCCGGCACCAAGATTGGGAGATTTAACCACAACCATGGCCGGTATTCCCTTGTAGGCGGGGTCCAGCAGATTATTGACATTGGCATCCGGAAATACCGAAATAATTGCTGCATCAGGGTTCGGATCGCTGCATCCGGGCTTGAGCGTGGCAAAGGCAGAGAAGAGGCCAAGCGAGGGTTCAAATGATGAAATCCTCTGCGCAAAAGCTCTGCTGAAATGCTTTTCCGGAAAAAGTTCCAGAATATCCTTGGGATGGATCGTAAGGACGCAGGAATCAGCTTCAACTTCTTCCCCGTTGTTCAGGACAAAACGACCAACCTTGCTGTCACGGATATCGGCCAGTTCCGTGATCCAGGTATTGCAACGGATATCGACATCATACTGCCCAAGCTTTTCCTGAAATGCCCTTACAAAGGCATCTCCACCATCTGTTACAAAGGCGATGGATTCATAGAAACTAAGGACCATCCTGCTGTGGTTGGCAAATGATATCTCATCGGGGCGGACGCCATAACACATGGCGTACCCGGAAAGAAGACCGCGCAAAAGTTCATTTGACGTCAATTTTTTCAGGACGGTATCGAGCGAAACATAATCCTCTTCCAGGGTGGGAGGAGCTATTACGTTTTCACGAAGATTAAGCGATGGCGTCCGCGTACAAACCGACTGGACCAATTCAAAATAGCTGTCAATTGCCTGGCTTTCAGCGGGAAAGTAACCCTTGAAGGTTTTTTTTATGGTTTCAATCCCGCACGGATGCTCAAAGCTTTTCCCGTGCGACTCGAAGATAAACTGGTTTTGGGATGAGTCCGGCAGAAAGATCGGCTCGATGGAATCTCTCAAGCCAAGCAGCATCAGAATATCGGAAAGAATGCCACCCTTGTGGAACCCGCCGGTAAAATGGAAGCCGGTATCAAAAGGTATTCCTCTCCTGGTAAAACGTGACAGGGAACCGCCGATAATCGGGCTTTTTTCGAGCAACAGAACTTTATTTCCGCTCATGGAGAGCAAAAGTGACATCGACAACCCGCTGACGCCGCTTCCTACAACAATATGGTCATATTTTCTCATTATGTACTGCAGACTCCTCGACCTGATAAACAGCCATGTTCACTCTCACTCGCGAAAAGACTACATCGCCAAGCCGCCATTAACGCCGATCACTTGACCATGGATATACATATTCTCTTCGGTGCAGAGGAAATTAACTACTGAAGCAACATCTTCAACAGTACCGACACGGTTGAGCGGAATCATGGGGAGGACCAACTCCTTGGGGATTTCCGTGGTCATTTCCGTTTCAATGAAACCGGGGGCAACAACATTTACTAGAATCTTTTTCTTGCCGACCTCGCGAGCCAAAGCCTTTGCCGCACCAATCAATCCTGCCTTGGAAGCAGAGTAATTAACCTGCCCTGCCTGCCCGATCTGTCCTGAGGTTGACGAGATCACGACGATTCGTCCCCGCTTTGCTTTCAGCATGGAGAAGACCACCGCTCGGGTAACGTTAAAAAAACCGTCCAGATTCGTGGATATGACGGAACTCCATTCTTCCTTGGTCATCCACATCAGCAGGTTGTCACGGGCAATGCCGGAATTAAAAACCAGGACGTCGGGGGACGCCGTTTCCAACCGGGCACCGAGGGTTGCTTCAGTCTCCTCGAAGCTGGAGACATCAAAAGGAATAAGTTCGCAACTGCTTCCGGCAGCTTCAATTTCTGATTTCACAGAATTTGCCGCGTCATGATTGCCTTTGTATGTCAACCAGATCGCGAATCCGGATTTTGCCAACCTGAGGGAAATAGCACGTCCTATCCCGCGACTTCCTCCAATTATTAATGCAATTTTCATAAGTTATGCCTGTTTAAACAAATTATTTTTTGCCACGTGACGCGCCGGAATGAATCCCTGACTTTATAAAAAAGAATAATGTGTCAATTTTTGGACACTACACTAACGTTTTTTTACTGTCAAGCGGTACCAAACGTTAGAAATGCAGGCCACAACGAAGCAAATCATATCGGTTCAGCGATTTCCCATTTCAGTAAATAATAATATATCCATGTTGTTCCGCGATGTTCCGCACTTCATCCTTGTCCTGCAGATGGTAGGTTTTTCCTTCCAGGGTAAAATGGTAACCACCGTTGTCATCGGGCTCCGCACCACTCAATAATGCCTCAAACGTCGCTGTCTTGACCATGCAAAACCTCCAGGGAGTCCGCCAACCCTTATAAACAGGATAAGTGCGTTAATGAAGTCATTTTCTGCCAAAAGCTGCAGACCGAACCGCTTCAACCAATTGGAATACATCGTGTTCAGTGGTCTGCCATGAGCACATAAATCGCCCCCCTCCGGATCCAATGAATGAATAGAAGTGCCATCCGGCTAAACGGAGCGCCGCGGCAACCGTTTCCGGCATCTCGACGAACACCGAGTTGGCTTGCCGCGGGTACATGATTCGGACTCCGTCAACAGAGGCAAGATGCTGTTCCAGCAATGCGGCGCAATTATTGGCGTGACGGGCATGTTTGAGCCACGCCCCCCCTTCCAGCATCCCAATCCAGGGCGCCGAAATAAAGCGCATTTTGGATGCCAGCTGTCCCGCTTGTTTGCAGCGATAGTCAAATTCATCGGCCAGTTCACGATCAAAAAAGACCACCGCCTCACCGACAGCCATGCCGTTTTTAGCTCCCCCCAGACAGAGCACATCCACTCCGGCCCGCCAGGTTATTTCTGCAGGAGCAACACCCAGCGAAACAACCGCGTTGGCGAAACGGGCGCCATCCATCTGCACCTTCATGCCATACTGTTTGGCCAGCTCACTGGCCGCCCTGATTTCTTCCGGCGTGTACACCGTGCCGACTTCAGTCGCCTGAGTCAGGCTCAAGACCCTCGGGCGGGGATAATGAATATCGCTGCGACGGGTAATGACGCGCTCAACCTCCGCCAGATCAAACTTTCCACCGGGACCGCCCACATGAAGCAGCTTGGTGCCGTTTGAGAAAAATTCCGGAGCGCCGCACTCGTCGGTTTCCACGTGGGCCAGATCATGACAGATCACACTGTGGTACGACCGGCAGAGGGAAGCCAATGCAAGCGAATTGGCCGCGGTGCCGTTGAAAACAAAAAACACCTGGCAATCCGTCTCAAAAACCTGGCGCAGATGCTCACATGCCCGCTCTGTCCAGCAGTCATCACCATAGGAAGAGACGAATCCGGTGTTGGCAGCCTGCATGGCCTGCCACGCCTCTGGACAGATCCCGGCATAGTTATCGCTGGCAAACTGGTTATAGGTGCGATTCTGATTGAGCTCTTCCAAACTGTTCTCCAGACCGGCAGTAAAAAAACGTGCAGCAACAATTTACCACCTGTCAATCTCCGATGCCAGAAATTTCAAGCGGGACGTTGACAACAGTTGAATAGTCGCACACAACTAGCTATGATACCTCTTGTTCATCTTACAATAGCAAGGAAAATCAGGTATGCGCTACAGCCGTATGCGGCTTTCACACAAAATAGTTTTGATCTCTCTGCTTACCGTCGTGCTTGTCGGTTTCACGGTGCTTCGGTCACCATCCCTAACGGACGTTCCGTCGGCTTCTCCGGAGGACAAGGCCAGAGAGGACCTTTCGCGGGTAGAGTACCCGAGCCTCAAAAACATCAAATGGCATGCCCACTTTATTGAGCCGAATCAGTCGCTCGAATCACTCTTTGGAGCAGACTGGATACTGGTAGCGCGGTTCAACCGCATTGACCGCCGCCACATTTACCCTGGCATGACGATCAAGGTTCCCGACACCATGGCAGATATCCGCACCTATACGCCACTGCCGAAGTTCTACCAGCCAGCCGTCCGCCACGAAAAATATATTCTCGTAGATATAACCGAGCAGTGGCTCGGTGCCTATGAACATGGCCGATTGGCCTTCTCTGTTCCGGCCGCAACCGGCAAAGAGACCACCGAAACCCCCACCGGCATGTTTCAAATATCAACCCGCGACCGGAACCACACATCATCACTTTATAAAACGGCCAATGATGAAGAGCAGTACCCGATGGATAACGCCCTCCGCTTTCACATAGGAGCGGATAACGTATCGTACTGGCTGCATGCCCGCGATCTGCCTGGACGACCGGCTTCACACGGGTGCATCGGACTGTTTGATGAAGAGATGCAGAAACGGGTCTTTGACACACCGCAACAACCTGTGCTGAAGGATTCGCAGAAACTGTACGCCTGGGCGGCGGGAGAAGAAGAGTACGGAGAAGACAGCGGTGAAGCAGAAGAGTTGGAAGATGGACCGATTGTCGAAGTGCGTGGCGACCTGCCCCGTTATCTTGACAGGCCGCCATCACTCAAAAATGCTCTTAACTGAAATTCCGTTGCAAACGCTTGCTTACCTTGCGAGCCATTTCGCAACGTCTTTGGCATGATAGGTTATGATAATGTCTGCCCCGGCTCGCTTGAACGCAGTCATTGTTTCCAGAACCACCCGCTCCTCATCTATCCACCCCCGCTCGGCAGCCCCTTTGATCATGCTGTATTCACCCGAAACATTGTAAACCGCCAGAGGTAGATCAAACTCGTTGCGAAGATCCCTAAGGATATCAAGGTACGGCAACCCAGGCTTCACCATGATGATATCAGCCCCTTCTTCGATATCCGATGCGGCTTCGCGAAGCGCTTCGCGGCGGTTGCCAGGATCCATCTGATAGCTGCGGCGGTCCCCGAACTGAGGCGTCGATTCAGCCGCTTCCCGGAAAGGACCATAATAGCCGGAAGCATATTTGACCGCATAACTCATGATCGGAATCGAATCATAGCCGTTCTCATCCAGAATTTCGCGGATAGCCCCCACCCGGCCATCCATCATGTCGGATGGCGCCACCATATCGGCCCCCGCCTTCACGTGTGAAAGAGCCTCGCGCGCGAGCAGTTCCAATGTGGAGTCATTATCGACATCACCGTTTTTGATAATTCCGCAGTGCCCATGGTCAGTATACTCACACATGCAGACATCGGTGATGACCGTCAAACCCGGCACCTCTTTTTTAATTGCCCGAATCGTTTCCTGAATGATGCCGGTATCGGAATAGGCGTCACTGCCAACTGCATCCTTGGTTTCCGGAATGCCGAACAGCAATACAGCCGGAATCCCCAAAGCTTGGACCTCTTTAGCCTCGGCGACGATATGCTCGATGGATTGCTGATAGATCCCGGGCATGGAAGAAATTTCTTTTCGGATTCCGCTGCCGAAAGCAGAAAACATCGGGTACACAAGATCATTAACGGAGAGGGATGTTTCTCGAACCATCCGTCGAAAAGTTTCACTGCCTCTGATTCTGCGAGCACGAAATTGTGGAAAAAACATGAGAAAGACTCCTTGTAAATACAGTATATACGCCGTGTTATGTACCGCGCGACATTACGCATCGAGGATAATGCAGCCTGAAATAAATTGCAAGTTTTTACCCCACCGCTTGCATTGTATGTTAATCGTGGTAAAAGCTTCTATCAAATTGTAACGATCATACAGAACAACAGAGGTAGCACTACCTCACAATCCCACTTAAAGGAGAACTACGTATGAGAAAAGGAACCATCTGCACTCTGGCGGCAGCCTTGATTCTGTCAACAACCGCTTCATTTGGTGCAGTTAAGGAAGGGAGCTTTTCAGTAACCCCGTTGGTGGGCGGCTATTTTTTTGATGGTAACAAAACTCTCGATCCTACCATGGTGCTGGGACTCCGAGCCGGTTACAACATCACCAAAAATTTCGGGATTGAAGGTCTGTATGACTTTACCCTGCGTACGGATGGCAAGTTTAGCCCCTTAGAAGATATAACCATGCACCGTTTCGGAGGACAGGTTCTCTACCACTTTTTCCCTGACAACATCTTTGTTCCGTATGTTGCCGCAGGTTTCTCGGGAGTAAATTTTGGCGGAGATGGCTTTGATAACAAGGATCACGGCGCTTTTGATTACGGTGTTGGCGCTAAATATTTTTTGACTGAGGACTTTGCCGTTCGAGGCGACCTCCGCCACATTTATTACCGTTACAACTCCGGGAATAACAATGACATGGAATTCACGTTGGGAGCCTATATTCAGTTTGGTGCCGCCGAACCGCCAATGAAGCCCATTGTACCGGAACCGGTCAAAGCCGCTCCTGCGCCGGAACCTGCACCAGCCAAGGTGGTTCCAGCTCCAGCTCCAGCTCCAGTCCCGGTCCCGCCAGCAGATTCCGATGGTGACGGAGTTATTGATCCGCTTGACAAATGCCCGGGCACACCGGCAGGAGTAGCAGTGGACAACAACGGTTGCCCGCTTGACAGCGACAAGGACGGCGTGGCTGACTATCTCGACAAGTGTCCGGGTACACCGGCAGGAGCAGCGGTGGACAGCAACGGCTGCCCGATTGACAGCGACAAGGACGGTGTAGTTGACTATCTCGACAAGTGCCCGGGAACACCGGCAGGGGTAGCGGTAGACGCCAACGGATGTGCTGTTGAAGCCGCAAAGCGCTGCGATAACCCGACTGTTGTCGCTATAGCTTTTGACACCAACAAGGCTGTCGTTAAAGCCAAATATCACGATGAACTTGATAAGCTGGGGAGTTTCCTGAAAGAGTTCCCCCATGCAACAGGGACCATTGAGGGCCATACCGACGCTGACGGGAGCAAAGCAGCAAACCTGAAATTATCGCAGGCTCGTGCCGAAAACGTACGCAGCTACATTATTAATAAATTCGGAATTGATGGCGGACGTATTACTGCAAAGGGTTACGGATCAGCAAAACCGGTGGCGTCTAACAAAAACTCTGCCGGCAAAGCAAAGAACCGGCGCATAGAAGCCGCTTTCATCTGCAAATAAACACGCTACCGTTATAGCAGCAATGTTAAAACAAAGAGGGCCCTTCCTGATTCCGGAAGGGCCCTCTTCTCTATTCTTGGTTTTGTAATGATCCTACTTTTTGCGCCGGTCCTGCAATGAAATCACTTTGGGAGATCCACCCTCCTGGCGTGTTTTCTGCGCAAGCTCCTTCTCGGCTTTTTCCTTCTCGTCCCTTTCCAGCTCAACCGGGGAAACAATATGTTCCAGACGAAGCGGCGTGCCTCCCATGGTAAAGTCAGCGCCTTCAATCTGGAAATCGTCAAGAATCCAGGTAAACACCTGCATCGGAAACGTAAGCACCAGCAATTTCACCTGCCACCAGCCAGGTTTTACGTCAGGGAGAATTTCCTCTACGCGGGCATAAAAACCAGGTTTATTATCTACGTGAATAAGTACCAAGTCATGAATAGTTGCCATTATATGAGCCTTTACACCTTTGATTTGGATTAAGTGCCTTTCCCCGCCCAAAGCAACAGCGGAGTTCCCAGCGGTTCACCGGTCAGACATGAAACCTCGCGGATAATTTCCCGCAGCTCCTGCTCCCGCGCGGAGAGAATCAGTCTGATTTGTTGTGACAACCTCTGATCAATTGCATCACAGATGAATATGATGCAGTCAGCCGGCCGCAGTCCCGGCTCCATGGTGCAGCCGGCATCAGTGCCGTACGGGCAGACCGGCTTCTGGAAAAAGTCTGCTGACGTCGGAATTTCTGCAACGACTCGGGCAAGTGCATCAAAAACATTTAGCCGGTATTTGCCGTTCAGACAGCATTGCCCCCCGCATTCACGACAGG
>Ga0172380_10001774_pt1 | contig 36535 bp, 29 predicted proteins | sample Leawe162metaG_FD_119747 | JGI IMG/M metagenome (GOLD analysis project Ga0172380, IMG submission 119747) | Leachate microbial communities from a municipal landfill in Southern Ontario, Canada - Leachate well 162 metaG | ecosystem: Engineered > Solid waste > Landfill > Unclassified | place...
CGAACGAAATACCCCGCTCTGCTTTGACGGTCTCGTTCTTCTCCGGACCCCAGCGAAATGGTTTCATGAGGGCAGTTTACGCCGCTGTGTGCCTTTTGTCACCATACTACGCAGATGCTGACTCCACGACGCTCAACGTTTGAATTCACCGGCCTGCGCGGCTTTTTGCGCAGGTCCGGTGGAATGATGGGTTGGGGAAATACGCACGGGCCATTACTTTCAGAACTTTGGAGTGATGCCGTCTGGCCACCACCTAAGTTTCATCATGAGGCTGGATAGCCCCCTTGTGACGAAATAGCTCACCCACGCCACGTACATGAACAGAATTGTAGGAATTCCGCCGCATAACCCACAACTCAGTGCGGTAATGAACTCGACAATAGCTGTGGCGAAAAACGCAGCGATACCGAAACATGGAAGTAGCAGCACAAAAGACAGCAGCAATATTCTGCGCCTCGTAGCAGAAGGCGATTTCTTGAATTGGGGGCTAAAGATGGAAATGAAACCCCGAACGACCGAAACAATAGTGTACGCACCAGGAGCGAAATACATGAAAATTAAGAAAGTAGAGCCACCCACTGGAGGAGGAAACAGGATTTCAATTACAACAATAAACAAGAACAGCACAGCGATAAGGGCCAGCGTTGGACGCGCTGCCGCCCAGCTTAGAACTTGATTTTGAGTTTTCGGTTTATCAGTCATGGTTGCCCCAACGTAGAGCTAAGGGGCGCGGAGCCGGCCTCATCGGCGGAGCGTCCCTCTTGAGCGCCGGGTTAGGGCACATGCCGTTGAAGCACAGCATTGAGCTCGATACCTGTTTCGACCACACACCGTGAGGAGCGCTCATACTCCACCGCAAGAAAGTCATCAGCGAAGACCTGTGGAAATGGGTTGTCGTCGTAGACGAACGCTGGAAATGCCACCATGTGTCGCTTTTCGCGGGTGCCGGTTAAGTCCTCGTTGAGAGATGGAAAGACAATGCTTCGGTGCTTTGCTTGGTTGGTGAGCGCTGCCAAATGCGAAAACGTCTCAGCACTCACGAGTGATTCCAGGAGGGAAGTGATGGCCTTCAGTTGAGGCTCTCGCCTTAGTAACCTCAACACGCTGCCGGCACAGATGTCTCGAGCCTTGAGAGCCCCCGCAGCTTGATTAAGGCCAAGGGAGTAGTAGATGGCGTGCGCCAGGATATCTGGTACAGCGTGAATGCTCTGAACACACGCTGTGAGGTGCGCTCCAACCTCACGTAGGAAGATGTTGAATTCAACCCAAGCCTCCGAGTCGCCGAACGTTACTTCGAACAGGGAGGCATCTTGGAGTGTTGTTTGGGTGTAAGAGTCGATCTTCGCTCTGGCATCTTGGAAATGAATCCGGGCGTAGGTTTGGCGATCAACAACTGAGCGAAGGCATGGCTTGGCAAGTTCAAGCTGGTCGTCGCCAAACAGTCGGCGAATATGTTCTCGAGTCTCATCAATGTCCCAGCGGCCCATGTGTGCCCTAACGTGCTAGCTAACCGGCGCGCCGCCGCGCGGCGCGTCCGTGTTGAGCGGTGGGTTAGGCATGCTTTTCGACTCCTGCACACTGACGCCAAGTGGCTGTCTCACCGAACATGGCTTTGGCCATCTCGTCGCCAGCCGTTGCGGTACGTTCACTCAGGTATACACGAACCTTTCGGATCAAGGTAAGAAAGCGGTGAACCGTTGTGCTGTCCGCTCCCGTAAGTACGGCGTACGCGGTGACAAATCCACTTGGCTCTTGTTCAGATGGCTTTATATGAAGGAATACTTGCGTGCCCTCATATTTGTCCGTTACTGCATGGGCGAAGTGCTGATTGCGGAGGTGACGGACAGCTTCATGAAACTCGCGGTCTCGATCAGTAAGGGTGAGGATATCGTCCAACTTCAGTCGTTGTCGGCATCCGGACGAGAAACAACGAGAATAGGTTACGGCCGCGAAACAGTAGAGACTGCGGGCATACAAGTTTGATGGGTCAGCATCTTGCGGTCCTCGTTGCCGATTTTCGACTAGCTCAATGAACTTGGCGAGAGCGTCTTCTACCTCCTTGAGTCGGCTATCAATGGTAAGGAGTTCTTCGACCTCAGCCTTACGCCGATGCGAGAAAGGAACAATCGACCCGGAGTTCTCTCGTTTTGCCATGATTGCCTAACGTCTGAGTTCAGAGGCGCGCCGCCGATAGGCGGAGCGTCCCCTGCAACGATGGGTTAGCCCAACAAAGTGAATTGTGCGGGACACTATTCATACTGAAACTACGTGCCGGCCTTGCTTTCCGTATGTTGCATATTCGATTACGATCTTTCCGAACCTACCCGCGCCGGTTTCCGTTGTTTGAGGTAGGGAGTCCAATTGAAGGCCCGTGGCCACCTTCTGGCCTGGCTTTACCAGACTGTCGTATTCCCGCGTACCTTCGCTTCCGAACTTCAGTTCATAGAAGTTCAACGTAAGGTTCCAGAAATTGCCTCTCAGGCTCGGGGCAAGGACATGCTTGTTCTTGAAGAGCCAGCTGTGGGGTCTTGGTTTGAAATATGCTCTTGAGATATAAATATTCTTCCCTCCGGCATTCGCGATCTGCACGAACAAGAGAGGAGTGTTCTGAGCCACAAAGTCCGCACTCACATGCAGTTCATCAAGATTTGACGGGATAACCCGGCTCACAAGACGCGAAATAATGCCGAGCACTCCAATACCGAAGAATATGTCGATCAGTCCATATTTCGCCCAGTACTCGAGAGTGTCCATTACTGGTTTTAGTGTTGAGGAGTCCATTGCGCGACCCTTGTTGGGCTAACGTCTGACATAACCGGCGCTGCGCAGCTTCATCGCGCAGCGTCCGTGTTGATGGATGGGTTGGGCGGCGATGCGCTACCGGTTCGATCAGTGGGTGTGTTCATTTGAGATAGCGAGCGCATAGACCTGCTTGGATTGTTTGCAGCTTCGTGCACTGACTCGCACACCTGCTTCAGGATGTCGCGTGATAGTGGTTCGTTACTCGGGTGAGGTGCTCCGAATAGGAACGACCAGACACTTCGCTCTGCGTCGGCAGTGAGCTTGCTCAGAAGACTGACAAAGAACCGCGGATTTGTATCAAGTAGTGCGCGGACCGCATCCTGTAGAGCGCCTGTTTGATCAGCTTCCCATTGCGCGTTGACGGCTAACCCAATAAGCTTTTTTGCATAATCCGGCTCGGGTAGTACGGCCGCGATTTTTGGAAAGAGGTCGTGCAGCTGCGGCTCCGAGTACAGGGGTGCAGGGCCATCCCCATAGCCGAAAAGTCGGTTAAAACAGGAGAAATCTGGAGGAAGCGCCTGGAAGAAGGCTGTAAGTGCGGATTGCTCTGGCTTCTCGGTCGTCACAGATGAGGTTAAGGCGCTAAGAGCCTCAAGATGCTTCTCATACTTTGCGTCAGGGCACGCGTGAACCAAAGCAGGCGCCGCTGAGACTAGCGCGACCGTTACGAACACGACCAACATTCTCATTTCGACGCCCAACGTAGAGCTAACCGGCGCGGAGCCGGCCTTATCGGCGGAGCGTCCGAGTTGAGCGCCGGGTTAGGGCTGCTATTTGTCATGAGCGCCTGCTGGGTTGGGTTGAGGCTTTCCGGCAGATTGGATTGGGAATTGCGCGGAGGCTGGTGGTGCTTGGAGCTTAGCTTGTGGTCTCTCTGTTTCTACACGCCACTGACATACGCATTCCTGAGATGGTTTTATGGTTAGCCATGCGCCAAGGGCAGCAGAACCCAGCGCGAATAAGCCACCCAAAAGCGCAGCTTGCCATGTGGCAATGGCTTGGTCTTTTGCAATGCGACGATCTAGCTCATGTGACAGGAGGATATATGCCGGCGAACCATTTTGATGTTTTGCGATTTCAAGCGCCAAATTTTCCGGCGACATTTTCTTGCGTTCGGCGCGCGGAGGCATGCCATGAGACACGCGGTCAAAAGCCTCTTGCATCTCGGCACGGTCTTTCTCGCTCATCGTCATGGGTTGGCCCTAACGTGGAGTTGAGGCGCCTGCGCGGCTTTTCGCGCAGGTCGCCTCGAACGCAGGGTTAGGCTTCACTTTGGTAGCCGCCAAGTTGAAGTGAAACGTTGACCGTAGAGAGACTCATACTCAGCTTGAACGGTAACGGAACTAAGTGCTGTTTCAAAGGCAGCACACAGTTTGGACGGGGAATTGGCGTTCTTGTCGGCCAGATCGAAATCGGGGCCATAGTCAACGAGCAACAACCGAGCACCGGGCGGGAAGTACTGTCCCGGAATTGGTTCGTTCGCGTGTGACGGACAACTAAAATCGACGGCCTGAAACGCGCTATGCCAGACGTTCAGTAAATCGAATGACCGAGCACGCTTCCCGGCTACAGTAACCGAAAAATCTAAGAGCTTTGCCGGACCAATGCCGTTACTCACTAAGTACAACGCCAGAGGGCCTGTATCGGTAATGCCGTAGACAAAATCAAGGTGGGGGGTTACGGACCGCCTAGCGTGCTCACGTTGAACACGGGCGGACCAGAGAGCAACAAATAGCGCCACGACAGCGGTAACTGCCGAGGCAAATGCTGCGATATCAGATGGCGTGAGATTCATTGTGAAGCCTAACGTTTGAATTGAGGGGCCTGCGCGGCTTTTCGCGCAGGTCCCCTCGAATGATGGGTTGGGCGTCTCGGGCTCACTCTGCGCCGTGCACCTGCGAGTTGACGTATGCCTGCAAGTGCTTGATAGCTTCTTCCAACTGGCTGTACATCTCGCCGGCGGTCTTGATCGCTTCGTATGTTGGCTCAGCATCCTTCCCATTCCACGAGAATTGGAAGGTTCCGTCGCCCGCAAGGCTAGCCGCACCTTGAATTTCACGCGCAATAGCCTTTGGTAAAACGGCTTCGTGCCGGCAAAGAAATTCTACGAGTGCGTCTTCATGCTTTGAGAAGCGTTGAGCTATCCCCTCGCATGCGTCTTCCCAATCCATATCAGGATGGCTGCGACCAGGGAGCATCTTCCGAACAAGCGTGTGAAGCTGTGAAAGCGCTTCAAGTTGAAGAGTGAAATAGACCTCGGACTTTTTAAGCGACGTCTTTTCGCTTTCTAGTCTCTTGTTGAAGTTGAGTTCGATCGCCTTTTCTATCCCAGATTTAACAAGTGTCTTGACCAAGAAGTACGTTCCCAAATACCCGAAGCCGGCAACTGACAAACCCCAGAGAATGGAATCAAGGCTCATGATTGAGACGCCCAACGTTTGACATAACCGGCTGGCGCGGCCTTATCGCGCCAGTCCGTGTTGATGGATGGGTTAGCCCGCTTCTTCATGGCTCGGCGGAACGAAGTGGAGGTGAGATGGTCGGTTTGAACCGTTTGTTAGCCTTCGTCAACTTCCCGTCCTGGACGAGTAAGTGCACAGCGTGTGCCGTTAACATACTCCAAGTGACCTGCATACTCCTTCCAGCTTCGTAGAAGATTGATTGCATCTTTAAGCACAGCGGACCTAGATGTGGCTCCCAAGTGAGCAGTTGCCCTGACTTGTCGCGCACCTCATATCCGAACAAGTCTAGCCCTTGTAATATCGCGATCTCAGGTGTGCAGTGACCTTTCCATGTCGGGTCGTCGTGCATGAACAGATTGCGAACCCGGATGAAGGGTTCGTGTTCTCTGTAAAAATCATCTCGTAACTTCTTTCGTGCATCCTTTGTCAGATACTTTCGCCGCTGGAGCCAAAGCGTGTAGTAGCCAAAGATATCCTCAAATCGACTGAATTCGTAGTAGAACATTCGGACTATCAGCTTGTAACGGCTGAACGGTCGCTCATCTCCGAATGCCCGTGCAGATTTTGCCAATGTCCCGAGGTCGGCAATTACAAGATTGAGGTTGTCGATAACTTCGTCTGCAACAGCGGGGAGTTGGAAAAATGATGTAACCAGCTTTTGCTTTTCAGTTAAACCTTTAAGCGTTATGTCGTCCCCCTCAATTCGGGCGAGGCGAGGGAAATTTTTGCAGGCACTATTAAGCACGAACTTAAGTTCATCTGGTATCCGAATGTGTTCGATCTGTGGTCTCATCGGAGAGGGCTAACGTGGAGCTAACCGGCCTGCGCGGCTTTTCGCGCAGGTCCGGTTGAGCGCCGGGTTGGGGCTTGCGGTTGCTGGCGGAAATAGTGCACGACAAGCCCGACGATAGTGGCTGGCGTAAGACGAGATGACCTCGGTGCATAGTTTGATTGAGGCCAATGAAGGCCGATCCTGTCCTGCATCCATTCTTGGAAGAGCGGCGACTTCATGGTTCGCATGAACTTTCGGTAATCTCGTTTGGGAACTGAGAACGCTTCGAGCGCTTGAATGACTTTGGCGTGCTCTCGCTTTTGCCAGTGTTGCGAGCGCGACCATTCAAAGAATATTTCTGGAATGTTGGTGTTCGGAGCGGTGTCGTGACATTCGCGACACATGAGAAATAGATTTTCCACTGTGTCCGTTCCACCAAGCGATCAAGGAACGATATGGCACCGTTGAAGTGGCATCCGTTCCCAGCACTCGTGAATTTCTTCCCAACTAGCATCCGAGCGCCTGATGTCGTACTTAAGGCCGTAATAGAAGCCACAAATCCAGCAACTTGGTTCTCCCCAGTCAATGAGTAGGCCATGCTTGGATAGCCGCTCCTTCCAGTATTCGAAGATATCGGTCTTTGAAGGCAGGTCAGGAGAGAAGCGCCTATTCATGCAAGCCCCAACGTGATATCGCCACCAATTCGGACAGTAAACAGGATATTGGACTGTCCGATAATCTTGGCGGGTGTTGGTAACATATTGAATATCCGTACGGTAAATTGTAGGGGTCGATAATTATGTCGAATAATACGCCAGCCATATCGCCGAGTTCGCCGCGCCTGCTGGATCAGGTGCGTGATCGCTTGCGTCTCAAGCATTACAGCCTGCGTACTGAAACAGCATATACGGGTTGGATTAAACGCTTTATTGTTTTCCATGGCAAGCGTCACCCTGCGAAGCTGGGTAAGGTCGAGGTTGAAGCTTTTCTGACCTCGCTGGCGGTGGATCGCAATGTCAGCGCCGCCACCCAGAACCAGGCGCTGAGTGCTTTGCTGTTTCTATATCGCGAGGTGCTCGAAGCCGAACTGCCCTGGCTCGACGACGTGACTCGCGCCAAGAAACCGGCGCGTCTGCCCACGGTGCTGTCGCGCGCCGAAGTGGCTGTCTTGCTGGAACGCGTTGGGGATGCGCAAATGCAACTGATCGTGCGCCTGCTGTACGGCAGCGGGCTGCGTTTGCTGGAGGGATTGCGGCTGCGGGTCAAGGATGTCGACCTGTCGCGTTGCGAGATTCTGGTGCGCGACGGCAAGGGCGGCAAGGATCGCGTCACCATGGTGCCTGGGCAGCTGGTGGCGGCATTACAGGCGCAGATCGCCCACGCCAAGGCGGTTCATGAGGCAGATCTGGCTGCGGGCCGGGGCGAGGTCTGGTTGCCGGATGCGCTGGCGGTCAAATATCCCAAGGCGGCCCGCACTTTCGGCTGGCAATACATGTTTCCCGCCGCCGGTCTTTCGGTCGATCCGCGTGCCGGGACGGTGCGCCGCCATCATGTGGACGAAAAGCGCGTGCAGCGCGCGGTCAAGGCGGCCGCCGCCGCGGCCGGTCTGGTCAAACTGGTTTCGCCGCACACCCTGCGCCATTCCTTCGCCACCCACCTGCTGGAGGGCGGCTATGACATCCGCACGGTGCAGGAGTTGCTCGGTCACTCGGACGTGTCCACCACCATGATCTACACGCATGTGCTGAATCGGGGCGGACGCGGCGTGACGAGTCCGCTGGATCGGCTTTGAGCGTGTTGGTGCCTTTCAGCGGAACTCGATGATGGCCTGATCCACCGCCAGGCTTTCGCCCGGCGTAGCCAGCAGTTTGCCGATGATGCAATCGTGATCGGCCTTCAGGACGTTCTCCATTTTCATCGCCTCGATCACAGCCAGCTTCTCGCCCGCCTTGACTTCCTGGCCGGGCGCCACGGCGATGTCGGTGAGCAGGCCCGGCATCGGCGAAAGCAGGAAGCGCGACAGGTCCGGCGGCGCCTTGTGCGGCATCAGCGCCAGCATGGCGGCGGCGTGGGATGTCAGCACCGTCAGGTCGGCCTGGGTGCCCCAGTGGAACAGGCGGTACTTGAGGCCGATGCGCTCGACCTGCATGCAGAAGGGTTCGCCGTTCAAGGTTCCCTGGTAGAGCGACTGGCCGAACTGCCAGGGCGAGCGGATTTCGTATCGGTCGCCGGCATACGCGATGTCGAAGCCGCCTGCCGCAGGTATCGCCTCCACCGCGTGCTGCGTGTCGTTGAGCAGCACCACGAAATCGTTGCCCGGTACGTATTCATGGCCGGGCAACTGGCCGTCGATCGAGGCGTTGCGCTCCAGGTAGCGGCGATGGATGGCGGCGCCGACCGCGATCAGCATGGCCGGATCGTCGTGCGGCAGGTTGGCGGCGTTGAAGCCCTGCGGATATTCCTCGGCGATCAGGCCGGTGTTGAAGTTGCCCGAGATGAAGCGCGGGTTCTGCAGCAGCGCCGCCTGGAAGCCGATGTTGGAGGAGACGCCGCGGATCACGAACTGGTTCAGCGCGTCGCGCATGCGGGCGATGGCCTGCTCGCGCGTGGCGCCATGCACGATCAGCTTGGCGATCATTGGGTCGTAATACATCGAGATCTCGCCGCCTTCATAGACGCCGGTGTCGACCCGCACGTGGCCCGGGGTTTCCTCGGGCGGGCGGTATTTCACCAGCCGGCCGATCGACGGCAGGAAGTTGCGCAGCGGGTCCTCGGCGTTGATGCGGCATTCCATGGCCCAGCCGTTGAGCGGGATATCCGCCTGGGTGAAAGCCAGCCTCTCGCCGGCGGCGACGCGCAACATCTGCTCGACCAGGTCGAAGCCGGTGATCAGCTCGGTGACCGGATGCTCGACTTGCAGGCGCGTGTTCATTTCGAGGAAGTAGAAGGAGCGGTCCTTGCCCACCACGAACTCGACCGTGCCGGCGCTCTGGTACTGGACCGCCTGGGCCAGCGCCACGGCCTGTTCGCCCATGGCCTGGCGGGTGGCCGCGTCGAGGAACGGGCTGGGGGCTTCTTCGATGACTTTCTGGTGGCGGCGCTGCAGCGAACACTCGCGTTCCCACAGGTAGACCACATTGCCGTGGCTGTCGCCGAGCACCTGGATCTCGATGTGGCGCGGTTCCTCGATGTACTTCTCGATGAATACGCGGTCGTCGCCGAAGCTGTTCCTGGCTTCGTTGCGGCAGGAGTGGAAGCCCTCGTGCGCTTCCCGGTCGTTGTAGGCGACGCGCAAGCCCTTGCCGCCGCCGCCCGCGGAGGCCTTGATCATCACCGGGTAGCCGATGCCGGCGGCGATGCGCACCGCATCGTCGACCTGTTCGATGACGTCGGTATAGCCCGTGATGGTGCTGACCTTGGCCGCCAGCGCCAGCTTCTTGGAAGCGATCTTGTCGCCCATGGCCTGCATGGCGTGCGGCCTGGGGCCGATGAAGACGATGCCGGCGGCTTCGAGGCGGGTGCAGAATTCGGCGTTCTCGGAGAGGAAGCCGTAGCCCGGATGCACCGCCTCTGCGCCGGTCTTTTTACAGGCGGCGACGATCTTGTCGATGCACAGGTAGGATTCCTTCGACGGCGCCGGGCCGATGCACACGGCCTCATCGGCCATCTCGACGTGGCGCGCATCGCGGTCGGCTTCGGAATACACGGCGACGGTGGCGATGCCCATCCTGCGCGCCGTCTTGATGACGCGGCAAGCGATTTCTCCCCTGTTGGCAATGAGTATCTTCTTGAACATGTTGGTTCTCCTCGCTGCTCAGAGCGGAATGTTGCCGTGCTTGCGCCACGGATTTTCAAGTTTCTTGCGCTTGAGCATCGCCAGCGAACGGCAGATGCGCTTGCGCGTCTCGTGCGGCTGGATCACGTCGTCGATGAAGCCGCGCGAGCCGGCGACGAAGGGGTTGGCGAACTTGGCCTTGTATTCGGCTTCGCGTTCCGCGAGCTTGGCCGGGTCGCCTTTCTCCTCGCGGAAGATGATTTCCACGGCGCCCTTCGGTCCCATCACGGCGATTTCGGCGGAGGGCCAGGCGAAGTTCACGTCGCCGCGCAGGTGCTTGGAGGACATCACGTCGTAGGCGCCGCCGTAGGCCTTGCGGGTGATCAGCGTGACCTTGGGGACGGTGCATTCGGCGTAGGCATACAGCAGCTTGGCGCCGTGCTTGATGATGCCGCCGTATTCCTGGGCGGTGCCGGGCATGAAGCCGGGTACGTCCACCAAGGTGATGATGGGAATGTTGAAGGCGTCGCAGAAGCGCACGAAGCGCGCCGCCTTGGCCGAGGACTTGATGTCCAGGCAGCCGGCCAGCACCAGCGGCTGGTTGGCGACCACGCCGACGGTCTGTCCTTCCATGCGGACGAAGCCGATGATGATGTTCTTGGCATAGTCGGGCTGCAACTCGAAGAAGTCGGCGTCATCGCCGATCTTGACGATCAGCTCCTTCATGTCGTAAGGCTTGTTGGCATGGTTCGGCACCAGCGTGTCGAGCGACAGGTCGAGTCGTTCGGCCGGGTCCGTGGTGGGCCGCAGCGGCGGCTTCTCGCGGTTGTTGAGCGGCAGGTAGTTGAAGAAGCGCCGCAGCATCAGCAGCGCCTCGACGTCGTTCTCGAAGGCCAGGTCGGCCACGCCCGACTTGGTGTTGTGCGTCACCGCGCCGCCCAGTTCCTCGGCCGTGATCTCCTCGTGCGTGACGGTCTTGACCACTTCGGGGCCGGTGACGAACATGTAGGAGGTGTCCTTGACCATGAAAATGAAGTCAGTCATGGCCGGCGAATACACCGCGCCGCCGGCGCACGGTCCCATGATCATGGAGATTTGCGGCACCACGCCCGAGGCCATGACGTTGCGCTGGAACACGTCGGCATAGCCGCCCAACGAGGCCACGCCTTCCTGGATGCGCGCGCCGCCGGAATCGTTGAGTCCGATCACCGGCGCACCCACCTTCATGGCGTGGTCCATGACCTTGCAGATTTTCTCGGCGTGCGCTTCGGACAGCGCCCCACCGAACACCGTGAAGTCCTGCGAGAAGACGAACACCATGCGGCCGTTGATGGTGCCGTAGCCGGTCACCACACCGTCGCCGGGGACCTTGTTATCATCCATGCCGAAGTCGGTGCAGCGATGCTCGACAAACATGTCCCATTCCTCGAAGGAGCCGGGATCGATCAGCAGTTCGATGCGCTCGCGCGCCGTCAGCTTGCCCTTGGCATGCTGGGCGGCGATGCGTTTCGCGCCGCCGCCGAGCCGCGCCTGTTCGCGCTTCTCTTCCAGTTGTTGAATGATGTCGTGCATGGCAATGCCTCCCTATCAATCCTGCCGGAAATGTCCGAGCAGCCGTTGCGCCGCGACCGCCGGCGTCAGCCGGCCTTGTTCGACTGCTTGCAGCAGTTCCGGCAGGGCGTTCTTCACCTGCGGATGCTCGCGAAAGCGCGCGCGCAAGCCGCTTTCGACGAGCGTCCAGGTCCACGCCAGCGCCTGGTGACGCCGTTTTGCGGCAATCTCGCCGGCTTCCGTCATGACCCGGCGATAGTCCTCGATGATCTGCCAGAAGGCTTCGATGCCCTGTTTTTTTGCGGCGCTGACTTGCAGCACCTTCGGTTGCCAGTGCCTTGAGCCCGGATGCAGCATGCGCAGCGCCGCTTGCATGTTGGCGGCGGCATAGTCGGTGGCGTGCGGGTCGATGTCCGCCTTGTTGAACACCACCAGGTCGGCCAGCTCGACGATGCCCTTCTTGATCGCCTGCAAATCGTCGCCGGCGTTGGGCAGTTGCAGCAGCACGAACACGTCGGTCATGTCGGCCACTGCCGTTTCCGACTGGCCGACGCCGACCGTCTCGACAATGATCACGTCGAAGCCAGCCGCTTCGCACAGCAGCATCGCCTCGCGCGTCCTGTCGGCGACGCCGCCCAGCGAGCCGCCGGTGGGGGAGGGGCGGATGAAGGCTTCCTCGCGCAGACTCAGGCTTTCCATGCGCGTCTTGTCGCCGAGTATGGCCCCGCCGCCGACGGAGGACGAGGGATCGACCGCCAGCACCGCGACGCGATGGCCGAGGCCGACCAGATGCATGCCGAGCGCTTCGATGAAGCACGACTTGCCGACGCCCGGCACGCCGGTGATGCCGATGCGGAGGCATTTGTCCAGCCCGCCGCTGTACGGCAGCAAGGCTTCCAGCAGTCTCTCGGCGCGTGCCTGATGGTCGGCGCGCGTCGACTCGATCAGCGTGATGGCCTTGGCCAGCGGCCGACGCCGGCGGGCCAGCACTCCCTCGACCAGCTGTCTGTCAGTGCGAGACAGTTCGCCAACAGGCTGTTGGCAAATTTCACTCAATTTCCATCACCCCATCTGCGGCGCTGGCAAGAAACTCACTAATGGTTGACGAATGATCGAGGAGCCGATTCATGACCGTAGTATTTGGCACGTTACCGAGATTGATCCAAACAACCTTGGGTGGATATCCAAACAGCGCGGACATTTCCACGAAGTCCGCGTCCTTGGTAACAATAGCGTAGCCATTTGCCTTGGCGTAAGACCAAAGCTCTATGTCAGCGACACTTTTCATTCCCAATAGTTGGATCTGGCTGGAACCTGGAAACGCCACCTCCAGCTTGGGCAATAAGCGCCGAGAAAGATTCTGATCGAGCAGCAGTTTCACGCTGCAACGCGCACCATGTGGCGTTCACGATCCGCCGCGAATGCAAGGCAGGCCTGAATATCCTCGACTTCAAGCTCAGGGTAATCGGCAAGAATTTCCTCCTGCGTCATGCCGGAAGCCAGCCAACCGAGGACGTCATAGACAGTGATGCGCATATTGCGGACGCAGGGCTTGCCGCCGCGCTTGCCGGCTTCGAGGGTGATGCGCTCAAGAAGTTGGGTGTTCATTTGAAGTCCTCCAAACGCGAATTCAGTTCTTAATGATTCCAGACGTATCTTACGCTGACCCTGGCGCACTACCCGGCGCATGCGCCGCACGGATGGCCCGCAGCACTTCGCGGGCGCATTGCAGGATCGGCGTGCCCGGCCCGAAGATCCCCTTGGCGCCCGCCTGCAACAGGAACTCGTAGTCCTGCGGCGGCACCACCCCGCCGACGAACACCGCGATGTCGCCCGCTCCCTGTTCCTCGAGCGCCTTCACCAGCGCCGGCACCAGCGTCTTGTGCCCGGCCGCCAGCGTCGATACGCCGATGGCATGGACGTCGTTTTCCACGGCCTGGCGTGCGGCTTCTTCGGGGGTCTGGAACAGCGGGCCGATATCCACGTCGAAACCGAGATCGGCGAAGGCCGTGGCGACCACCTTGGCGCCGCGGTCGTGGCCGTCCTGGCCGAGCTTGGCCACCAGGATGCGCGGGCGGCGGCCTTCGGCGGCGGCGAAAGTTTCGATCTGCCGTTTGATGTCCATCCAGTTTTCGTCCTTTTCGAAGGCGGCGCCGTACACGCCGGATACCACCTGGTTGTTGGCGCGATGGCGGCCCCAGACCAGTTCCAGCGCGTCGGAAATCTCCCCGACAGTGGCACGCACGCGACTGGCCTGCACCGCGAGTGCCAGCAGATTGCCCTGGCCGCTGCGGGCCGCTCCGCTCAGCGCCGCCAGCGCCGCATCCACCGCCGGCTGCTGGCGGCTGGCGCGGATGCGTAGCAGGCGCTCGACTTGCGCTTCGCGCACGGCATGGTTGTCGACATCGAGAAACTCGATGGCGGTTTCCTGCTCCAGCTGGTATTTGTTCACCCCGACGATCGCGTCCTCGCCGGTGTCGATGCGCGCCTGCTTCCGCGCCGCGCATTCCTCGATCCTGAGCTTGGCCCAGCCGGACGCCACGGCCTGGGTCATGCCGCCCATGCGCTCGACTTCCTCGACGATGGCCCAGGCCTGGTCGGCGATGTCCTGGGTGAGCCTTTCCATCATGTAGGAGCCGGCCCAGGGATCGATGACGGCGCCGATGTGGGTTTCCTCCTGGAGAATCAGCTGGGTGTTGCGCGCGATGCGCGCGGAGAACTCGGTGGGCAGCGCGATCGCCTCGTCGAGCGAATTGGTGTGCAGGCTCTGGGTGCCGCCGAACACCGCCGCCATCGCCTCGATGGTGGTGCGCACCACGTTGTTGTATGGGTCCTGCATGGTCAGCGACCACCCCGAGGTCTGGCAGTGGGTGCGCAGCATCAGCGACTTGGGGTTCTTCGCGCCGAAGCCCTTCATGATGCGCCACCACAGCAGCCGCGCGGCGCGCAGCTTGGCTACTTCGAGGTAGAAGTTCATGCCGATGCCGAAGAAGAACGACAGGCGTCCGGCGAAGTCGTCCACGTCCATGCCGCTGGCCAGCGCGGTGCGCACGTACTCCTGGCCATCGGCCAGGGTCAGCGCCAGCTCCAGCGCCTGGGTCGCGCCGGCTTCCTGGATGTGGTAGCCGGAGATCGAGATCGAGTTGAACTTCGGCATGTGCTGCGCCGTGTAGCCGATGATGTCGGCGATGATGCGCATCGACGGCTCGGGCGGGTAGATGTAGGTGTTGCGGACCATGAACTCCTTGAGGATGTCGTTCTGGATGGTGCCCGACAGCTGGGCCTGCGCCACGCCCTGTTCCTCGGCGGCGACGATGTAGCCGGCCAGCACCGGCAGCACCGCGCCGTTCATGGTCATCGACACCGACACCTTGTCGAGCGGGATGCCGTCGAAGAGTATCTTCATGTCCTCGACCGAGTCGATCGCCACGCCGGCCTTGCCGACGTCGCCGGTGACGCGCGGATGGTCGGAGTCGTAGCCGCGATGCGTGGCCAGGTCGAAGGCCACCGAGACACCCTGGCCGCCGCCGGCCAGCGTCTTGCGGTAGAAGGCGTTGGAGGCCTCGGCGGTGGAGAAGCCGGCGTACTGGCGGATGGTCCACGGCCGCACCGCGTACATGCTGGCCTGCGGACCGCGCACGAAGGGCTCGAAGCCGGGCAGCGTGTCCGCGAACAGCAGGCCCTCGATATCGGCCCGGGTATACAGCGGCTTGACCACGATCCCTTCCGGCGTATGCCAATCGAGCCGATGCACGTCGCCGGCGGGAGCGGACTGGGCCGCCGCCTTGGCCCAAGCTTCCAGCGGGGGAATGCGGACTTCCGGATACTTGCTCATGTTCTGCCCTTTCCATGCGCGGAACGCCGAGGTTTGAAAACTCTACTCCTTACTACTCCTTGCCGGCGCCTGACGAACGAGGCTTGACATCGCCCAAGCAACATAATACTGTATCCATAATTATGAATGCAAGAACTGAAATCAGCCTCGCTTCGCCCGCGCTTTACCAGCAGGTCGCCGAGCAGTTGCGCACGCGAATTTTTGCCCATCAGCTGCCACCCGGCAGCTGGCTCGACGAACAGGCGCTGGCGCAGGAGTACGGCATCTCGCGCACGCCGATGCGCGAAGCGCTCAAGGTCCTGGCCTCCGAAGGGCTGGTCACGCTCAAGCCGCGCCGGGGCTGCTATGTCACCGAGCTGTCCGAGCAGGACCTCGATGAGATATTCCCGGTGATGGCCCTGCTCGAAGGCCGTTGCGCGGCGCTGGCGACGCAGAAGGCCGGCGCGGACGACCTGAGCCGTCTGGCGGCAATCCACGAGCAGCTCGAAGAACATGCCAGGAACGGCGACGCCGACCGCTTCTTCGAACTCAACCACGGCTTTCACGCCGCCTTGCAGGAACTGGCCGGCAATCGCTGGCTGTCGCAGCTGATCGACGACACGCGCAAGATGCTGAAACTGACGCGCCGCGATTCGCTGCGCCTGGCAGGCCGGCTCAAGCAATCGCTGGCCGAGCATCGCGCCCTCCTCAAGGCAATCCGGCAGCGCGACGCCAACCTGGCCGGCCAGCTGATGCACGAGCATCTGCTGGCCGGCCGTGCGGCGCTGGCGAAGCTGCACAAGAGCGTGCCATGAATCCGCAAATACGCTGCCAGTGCGATGCGGAAAACAGCATCGCCACCGTCACCCTCTGCAACCCCGACAAGCTCAACGCCATCAATGCCGCCATGTGGCGCGAACTCAAGCTGGCCATGGAGCGGCTGCATGCCGACGAGAGCCTGCGCTGCATCGTGATCCGCGGCGAGGGAGCGAGCTTCGCCGCCGGCGGCGACCTCGAAGAGTTTCTCACCCTGCGCGACACCCATGAACGGGCGCAGGTCTACCACGGCGTATGGGTGGCCGATGCGCTGCGGAGCATCCTTGCCTGCCGGCATCCGTGCGTGGCTTTGATTCAGGGCGCATGCATCGGCGGCGGACTGGAGATTGCCGCGCAGTGCGACTTGCGCATCGCAGGCGAGTCGGCCAATTTTGGCGCGCCGATCATGAAGCTCGGCTTTACCATGGCGCACACCGAATTGCGCGGGGTGCTGTCCCTGGTCGGGAAGGCTACCGCGCTGGAGATGTTGCTCGAAGGCCGCCTGCTGACGGCGCATGAAGCCTATGCGAAAGGGCTGGTGACACGGGTGGTGCCGGATGCCCAGGTCGTCGAGGAAGCCTACGCCATGGCCCGGAGGATCGCGTCGGGCGCGCCGCTGGTCGCGCGCAGCCACAAGCGCCTGGTGCATCGGCTGGCTGACGATCCTGCGCCGCTCAGCGCCGCCGAGGTGCGCGACAACTTCGCTTACCTCGACAGCGAAGACTACCGCGAAGGCATGAGCGCCTTCTTCGAGAAACGCAAGCCGAAGTTTCGCGGTTGTTAGTCGGGTTGTTAGTCGGCTAGTCGGTTAGTCATTCAGCCGAACAGGTGGATTGCCGTCGGCATGAAAAAGCCGACCACGCAGAAGATCGCCCCGACCACGCCCAGTCCGCCAGCCAGCCAGGCGAGCGCGCCGATGCCGGTGATGATGGTGGCCGATGCCAGCACGATGGCAATCTGCACGGAGGCGGAGGCCATCTCATACTGATGATAGGCCGCCATCTCGTGGTCGCGCTGGGCTTCGGCTTCCTTGGCGCGCTCGGCGAGTTCCTTGCGACCTTCGCGCGTTTCCGGTTCGCTGTCGTAGCGGGCCGCGGTCTTTCGCCAGGCGTCGATCTGCGCCTTGGCTGGAGCAGGGCCGTTCGCGTCGGTCTGTACCGCCAGATTTTCCGCAGCGGTGCGCAGCGTGGTCAGGCGTATGGTCTTCGCCTGGTAAAACGACCAGAGGTTGGACGCCTCGATGTTCCTGCTCAGCGCGGTTGTCTGCGCGGCCTTGCCGAGCGTCTCGGAAAAGGCCAGCACCAGCGCGAGCACTGCGATCAGCAGGGCAATTTTCTTGTTGGCGGGATCGATGTGACCGGCTGCTCCTGACATGTGTGTTACTCCACGATATTGAACTGGGGGGCGATTTTACTTATTTTTCTCAGCCACTCAGCATCCCGTCCTGCCAAAAGCATGCGCCAGTTCGGATTACACTTCGAACTCGTTGAACTCGTCACCTCGCAAAATTTTCCGGGGCCGGGCTTGAAAAGATCAAATATAAGCATATAATGATATTCCATGAGAGCGAATAATTTATGGTTTGCGCTATGCGCTGCCTTGTTGCCTGCGATGACTTCTGCCCAAACGGTTGCGGCGCCCGCCGGGCTCGCCAGTGCCGCAGTGGAATTGCGCGAGGTCGACCAGGCCTATCCTGCCGAAGCGATCGTCGAAGCCGTCAGGCAGGCCACCCTCGCCGCCCAAGTGGCGGGCCGCGTCACCGAGGCGCGTTTCGATGCCGGCAGCCGCGTCAAGGCCGGCGAAGTGCTGATGCGCATCGACTCGCGCGAGACGGCGCAGCTTCAGGCCGGCGCGCAGGCGCAGCTGGCCAATGCGCGCGCCAGCGTCGAGCGCAACCGGCAGCTGTTCGCGCAGAAATTCATCAGCCAGGCGGCGCTCGACAAGGCCGAGGCCGACTTCAAGGTGGCCAGTGCCGGCGCCGGGCAGGCCGGTGTGCAGGGCAGCTATGCCAGCATCGCCGCGCCCTATGCCGGCATCATTGCCCAGCGCCTGGCCGAAGTGGGCGAGATGGCGGCGCCGGGCAAACCGTTGATCAGCGTGTTCGATCCGAAGAGCCTGCGGGTCGTCGCCAGCATTCCCCAATACAAGCTGGCCGCAGTCAGGCAGACCCTGCGCGCCAGGGTCGAATTCCCCGAGACGGGCAAATGGTTCGATGCCGTGCGCGTCGAAGTCCTGCCGACGGCGGACACGCAGACGCATGTGGTGCAAGCCCGCGTGTATCTGCCGGACAACCTGGATGGGGTCATCCCCGGCATGTTCGCGCGCGCCCATTTCCTGATCGGCAAATCCCGGAAATTGCTGGTGCCGGCGGCGGCGGTACTGCGTCGCGGCGAGGTGACCGGGGTGTATGTCGTCGACGGCCAGGCGCCGCCGCATCTGCGCCAGGTACGGCTGGGCGAGGCGCTGGGCGGCGATGGCATCGAAGTGCTGGCGGGCCTCGCCGCCGGAGAAAAAGTCGCGCTCGATCCGGTCAAGGCCGGCATCGCTTTGAAACAGGGCGGCAAGTAATCGATGGGCATCTCCGGACGGATTGCCGCGCACTTCCTGCGCAACTCGATGACGCCGCTGATCGCGCTGGTCGCGCTGCTGCTCGGCGTGTTTGCCGTGCTGATCACGCCGCGCGAGGAAGAGCCGCAGATCAACGTGACCATGGCGAACGTTTTCATCCCGTTCCCCGGCGCCTCGGCCAAGGATGTCGAAGCGCTCGTGGCCAGGCCGGCGGAGCAGGTGCTGGCGCGCATTGCCGGCATCGAGCATGTGTATTCGGTGTCGCGCCCCGGCATGGCGATCATCACCGTGCAATACCTCGTGGGCCAGGAGCCGATCCAGGCGCTGGTGCGTCTGTATGACACCATCAATTCCAACCACGATTGGCTGTCTCCCAATCTCGGCGTGCTCGACCCGGTCATCAAGCCGAAGGGCATCGACGATGTGCCGATCGTCACGCTGACTTTCTGGAGCGCGTCGAACCCGGAATCCGCCACAGGCAAGTCGGCCTTCGACTTGCAGCAGGTGGCGCGTGCCGCCGAAACCGAGCTCAAGCGCATCCCCGACACTCGCGACGTGGTGACCGTCGGCGGGCCCGGCCACGTCATCCGGGTGATCATGGACAGCGACCGGATGAATGCCCACGGCATCACCGCGCAGGATCTCAAGGCCGCGCTGCAAGTCTCGAACGCTTCGCAACCGTCCGGCAGTCTGGTCAGCGGCAATCAGGAGATCCTGGTGCAGACGGGGACCTATATCGAGTCCGCCGACGATGTGCGGCGCCTGGTGGTGGGTGTTCATGCGGGCAAGCCGGTCTTCATGGCGGATGTCGCGCGTATCGACGACGGTCCCGACCAGCCGCCGCGCTATGTCTGGTTCGGTACGGGCGCCGCCGCCAAGACCAAGGGGATTGCGCAGAGCGGGGAGTTCCCCGCCGTCACCTTGTCGGTGACGAAGAAGCCCGGCGCCAACGCGGCCGATGTGGCCGCCGCGGTGATCGCCCGTGCCCAGGCCTTGAAAGGCACGGTGATCCCCGAAGGCGTCGAGTTCACGGTAACGCGCAACTATGGCGAGACGGCCACCGACAAGGCGTACAAGCTGATCGGCAAACTGGTTTTCGCCACCACCTTTGTGGTGCTGCTGGTGTTCTTCGCGCTCGGCCGGCGCGAAGCGGTGATCGTCGGCGTGGCGGTTTCGCTGACCCTGTCGGCCACCCTGTTCGCCTCTTGGGCGTTGGGTTTCACCTTGAATCGCGTGTCGCTGTTCGCGCTGATTTTCTCGATCGGCATTCTCGTCGACGATGCCATCGTGGTGGTGGAGAATATTCACCGCTGGCACCTGCAGGAACCCGCCAAGCCGTTGTGGCAGATCATTCCGCTGGCGGTGGATGAGGTCGGCGGGCCGACCATCCTGGCCACCTTCACGGTGATCGCCGCGCTGCTGCCGATGGCCTTCGTCAGGGGACTGATGGGCCCCTACATGAGTCCGATCCCGATCAACTCCTCGCTGGGCATGTTCATCTCGCTGGCCATCGCCTTCATCGTCACGCCCTGGCTGGTGCTGCGGCTGATCGGCGGCCAGGCGCAGCATTCCCCGCAAGGGACGCCCCCGCAGGAGGGGAGAGGCGCCGCGATATTGGAACGCGGCTTCCGCCGCATCCTCACCCCCTTCCTCGACGAGGCTGGCGGCAAGCGCGCCCGGCGCAAGCTGTGGCTGTTCGTGCTGGCCGCGATCATCGCTTCGGTGTCGCTGGCGGGCTTCAAGCTGGTGGTGCTGAAAATGCTGCCGCTCGACAACAAGAGCGAATTCCAGGTGGTGCTCGACATGCCGGTGGGCACGCCGCTGGAAGGAACCGACAAGGTGCTGCGCGAGCTTGCCGTGTACCTGGCGACCGTCGAGGAGGTCAGCGATTACCAGGTCTACTCGGGAGTCGCCAGCCCGATCAATTTCAACGGATTGGTGCGCCAATACTATCTGCGCGCCAACCCCGAGATGGGCGACATCCAGGTCAATCTCGCCGACAAGAAGCATCGTCACCGCACCAGCCACGAGATAGCCGGCTCGGTGCGCGATGCGCTGACGGCGATCGCGCTCAAGCATGGCGGCAACGTCAAGGTGGTGGAAGTGCCGCCGGGGCCGCCGGTGCTGTCGCCGATCGTCGCGGAAATCTACGGTCCCGACTATGCCGGCCAGATCGCCGTGGCGAAGCTGGTGCGCGCGCAGTTTGAAGCCACCGACGACATCATCGGGGTCGACGACAGCAGCGATGCCACGGCGCAGAAAATCCTGCTGCGGGTGTCGCAAAGCAAGGCGGCGCTGCTCGGCGTGGCGCAGAAGGACATCGTCGCGGTGGTCGGGATGGGACTGGCCGGCGAGGACGTCACGCCGGTGCACGACGGCAATGCCAAATACGAAATCCCGGTGCGCATCACGCTGCCCGCCGAACGGCATAACACTATCGACCAATTGCTGAAGCTGCGCGTTCGTTCCCGCGATGGCGCGCTGGTGCCGATTTCCGAATTGACCGAGGTGCGCCGCCTGCCGCGCGAACAGGTGATCTACCACAAGGATCTGCTGCCGGTGGTGTATGTCACCGGCGACATGGGCGGCAAGCTCGACTCGCCGTTGTACGGCATGTTCGACATCCGCGCCAAGATCAGGGACCTGCCGCTCGACCAGATCAAGGGTGCGGGCGGCACGCTGGGCGAGTATTTCATCAGGCAGCCAAGCGATCCCTATGCCGCCTACGGCGTCAAATGGGACGGGGAATGGCAGGTGACCTACGAGACTTTCCGCGACATGGGCATCGCCTATGCCGTCGGCCTGGTGCTGATTTATCTGCTGGTGGTGGCGCAGTTCAAGTCGTACCTGGTGCCGCTCATCATCATGGCGCCGATCCCGCTCACCATCATCGGCGTGATGCCCGGCCATGCGCTGCTGGGCGCGCAGTTCACCGCGACTTCGATGATCGGCATGATCGCGCTGGCGGGCATCATCGTGCGCAACTCGATTCTGCTGGTGGACTTCATCAACCAGCAAGTGGCCGCCGGCGTGCGCTTTGCCGATGCGGTGTTGCAGTCCGCCATCGTGCGCGCCAAACCCATCGGACTCACCGCCCTGGCGGCCATGCTCGGAGCCGTGTTCATTCTCGACGACCCGATCTTCAACGGTCTCGCCGTGTCCCTGGTTTTCGGCATCTTCGTGTCAAGCGTGCTGACGCTGGTGGTGATCCCGGTGCTTTACTACGCAGCGATGAAAAACCGTATCGGGTGATTCGCCCGGCTTCTTGAAAGGAAAAACCATGGGTATCAATCAAATCGTCCACATCTTCGCCGGCTTCTTTATCATTCTGTCGCTGGCGCTCGGCGTCGAAGCCAGCCCGCTGTTCGTCAGCCCTCACTGGCTGTGGCTGACGCTGTTTGTCGGCGCCAATTTGTTCCAGAGCGGATTCACCCGATTTTGCCCGCTCGAGAACATCCTGAAAAAGCTGGGCGTCAAGGAAACCTGAGGGGCGTGCCATTGATCGATAGCATGGCAGGTGCCAACCTGCGGGCGGACTTGAGGTAGTATTCGAGAGTTTCTACCCGTCTGTCAGCAATCATGAAAAAGTGGCGCCTGCTGGTTGTCGATAACGACCAACCGAATCTGAATTTCATCGCCGATATCCTCGACGACCCTTGCTTCAAGCTCGATATCGCGCATGACGCCGGACGTGCGCTGCAGATGCTTGAAACATCCTGCAGCGCTTATGATCTGATCATCCTCGATCGCATCATGCCGGGCATGGACGGCATTGAATTGCTGCACAAGATCAAGGCCGAGCGGCGTTTTCGCCGGATTCCGGTCATCCTGCAAACCGCCGCGTCCGTCCCGCAACCGGCGGGCGAGGGCAGCGGGGCCGGCGTCTGCTGTTATTACCTGGACAAGCCCTGCGCGCCGGCGGCGTTGCTTGCCGTCGTTCGCGATGCGCTGGCGAATGTCGAGAAATGGAACAAGCAGAATGCCACGGCGCAGCGGACGCGACAATTTTCCGCTGCGCTGGGTCTTTTGCGGCAAGCCGAGTTTCGCTATGCGACCCTCGGCGAGGCGGATAGCCTGGTCTGTCTGCTTGCGGCGCTTTGTCCGGATCCGGAAAGAGCGAGCATCGGGCTGTCGGAATTGCTGGTGAATGCCATTGAACATGGCAATCTCGGCATCGGCTACGCCGAGAAATCCCGGCTCAATTCCCAGGGCAGGTGGCTGGAAGAAGTGGAACGGCGCCTGGCGTTGCCCGAATATCGCGATCTTTGCGTGACCGTCGGCTTTCGGCGAACCGATCGTGAGATTCGCTTCACCATCGCCGATCAGGGCAAGGGTTTTGCCTGGCAGGATTACCTGAAGATCGACCCGGCGCAGGTGCTTGCCACGAACGGTCGCGGCATTGGCCTGGCCAAACTGCTCAGCTTCAGCAGCATGGAATACCAGGGTTGCGGCAACGTGGTCGTGGCGACCGTGGCAAATTCGCGGCCATGAACATCCGCTCCGCCTGCCGGAGACGACCCATATGCGCCAGTCTATAATGTCCCAGTCTCACTCCTACTCCCACTCCAATTCGCCATGGAGGCGTCGATGATTGCCGACCAACAACGCTTCGACCGGGCTATCGCGCTGTTCGACGCTGCGAATGCCGCCGATCCGAACCGCGAACAGGCGGACGGCCGGGAAATAGCCAAGGAATTGTTGTATGCCCAGCGCATGAGCGAAATGCTGGCGCGGTATGCCCCGGACGCTGCCGAGGCCGTCAGGCTGGCGGTGCGCGCCCAGCATATCCAGCGCTGGAAGAGTCCGCGCGGCAATTATCCGCAGGATCGGACCGGTTATCTTCAATGGCGTACCGACCTCTACAAGTTTCATGCCGAGACCGCCGGCCAGCTCATGCAGCAAGCCGGCTACGCGCCGGAAATGATCGAGCGCGTCAAGGCTGCGGTAGGCAAGAAGGGCATCAAGGTCAATCCCGAGACGCAAATGCTCGAGGATGTCGCCGACCTGGTATTCATAGAGCATTACATGGCCGCTTTTGCCGCGAACAAGCCGGATTACAGCGAGGAAAAATGGCTGGCCATCATTCGCAAGACCTGGCAGAAGATGTCGGCGCCGGCCCGCGCCTTCGTGCTGGCCGGCAATATCCGGCTGCCCGAGCCGTTGGTGCCGCTGATTCTCAAGGCCGTCGCTTGAGATGCAAGTAGGATTCATCGGCCTCGGCCTGATGGGACGCCCGATGGCGCTGCACCTGGCGCGGGCCGGGCACAGCCTGCACCTGTGGGCGCGGCGGCCGGCAGCGCTGGAGCCGTTCAAGCAGACCACGGCCAGGATGCACCCCTCGCCCGCTGCGGTGGCGCAGCACGCCGAGATCGTCATCACCATGGTGGCCGATGCGCCCGACGTGACGGCGGTGGTGTTGGGCGAGGACGGCATCGTCGCGGGCGCCAGGCCGGGGCTGATCGTGGTCGACATGAGCACCATCGCTCCGGCGGCGGCGCGCGACATCGGCGCGCGACTCGCCGGGAAAGGCATCGAATTCCTCGACGCTCCGGTATCCGGTGGGGAAGCGGGGGCGATTGCCGCGACCTTGACCATCATGGTCGGCGGCAGGCAGGCGACTTTCGAACGCGTGTTGCCGCTGTTCGAGAGGCTGGGCAAGTCGGTCACCCACATCGGCGAGACCGGCGCCGGCCAAGTGGCCAAGGCCTGCAATCAGATCCTGACGGGCGTCGGCGTGGCGGCGCTGGCCGAGGCATTCAACTTCGCGCGCAAGAGCGGCGTCGATGCGGCCCGCGTGCGCGAGGCCTTGCTGGGCGGTTTTGCCTCCAGCCGTATCCTGGAGAACCACGGTCAACGCATGCTGGAGCGCAACTTCAAGCCGGGGTTCAAGGCCTGGATGCACCAGAAGGACTTGCGCATCGTCATGGAGGAAGCGCACAAGCTTGGCTTGATGCTGCCCACCGCCGCGGCGACGGCGCAGATGCTCAACGCCATGATCGGCAGCGGCCTGGGCGAGCAGGATTCGATCGCCATGCTGCAACTGCTGGAGCGAATGAGCGGGCCGGAATGAAGCCATCGCCGGAACCGGACCTGCCGCGGGCATGATTCCTCAGATCGATCGACTCACCGAGGACGAACTGCGCAAGATACTCCTTGAGCAGCAGGCGATCCTCGACAACGCCACGGTCGGCATCCTGTTTGCGCGCGACAGCAAAGTGGCTGCCTGCAATGCGCGGTGCGCGGAGATGTGCGGCTATGCGCCGGACGAAATGGTCGGATTGCCCGGTCAGGCGTTCTACCGCTCGATGGAAGCCTATGCCGAGCATGGCCGTGCCGCGGTGCCGGCCCTGGCCGCCGGCCGCGCTTTCCACGACGAGATCCAGTACCGGCGCAAGAACGGCTCCTTGTTCTGGGTGCGCGTTTCAGCCAAGGCCGTCGATCCGCTTCATCCCCAGGACGGCACCATCTGGATCATCGAGGACATCACCGAAGAGCGCGAGGTGCGCGAGGCGCTGGCGCAAGCCACGCACGAACTGGAAGTGATCTTCGAAACTTCGTTGCTCGGCATCACGATGTTGTGCGAGCGAAGAGTTCTTCGCTGCAACCGGCGTTTCGAGGAAATGTTCGGTTATGCGCCCGACGAATTGCTCGGGCAGACGACTCGCTCGCTGTATCTCGGCGAGAAAGACTATCAGGACTTCGCCGCCATTTGCTATGCCGACCTGCTGCGGGGCAACCGCCACCAGAGCGAGCGTCGGATGTGCCGCAAGGATGGCGGCGCGTTCTGGGTGCGCCTGTCGGCGTGCGCCTTCGACCAGTCGCGGCCGGGCGAAGGTTCGGTATGGATGGTGGAAGATATTACCGACCGCAAGAACGCCGAGCAGCGCGCGAGTGCCGCCCTGAGCGAACAGGAGCTGATATTCAACAATGCCGCGGTCGGCATGATGTTCGCGCGCAACCGCATCGTGCGGCGCTGCAACCGAAAATTCGAAGAGATCTTCGGCTACGGCGAAGGCGAACTGGCCGGCCAATCGGCGCTGGTGTTTCACCCTACCATCCGCGATTACGACGAGTTCGGCGCGCAGGCCTACGAATCGCTCCAGCGCGGCGAGGTTGTCATCGGCGAACGGCGCGTGCGCCGCAAGGATGGCAGCATCTTCTGGGTACGCACTACCGGCCGCAAGACCGATGCCTTGGGCTCCCCGCTGGATGTGATCTGGATCTTCGAGGACGTCAGCGAGCGCCATCAGGCCGAAGAGGCGCTGGTGCAGGCGCACAACGAACTGGAGCAGCGCGTGGTGGAGCGCACCACCCAGCTGGTGGCCACCAATGAGCAGTTGCAGGCGGAAATCTTCGAACGGATGCAGGCCGAACAACGCATTTGGCATGTCGCCCACCATGATGCGCTGACCGGCTTGCCGAACCGCAGCCTGCTGCTGGACCGGCTTAACCAGGCGCTGGTCCAGGCGGCGCGATCGGACCACCGGTTGGCGGTGATGTTCCTCGACCTCGACCGGTTCAAGAGCGTCAACGACACCCTCGGCCATCACATCGGCGACCAGTTGCTGAAACATGTCGCCGAACGTCTGCGCGAGGCGGTGCGCGCCGTCGATACGGTGTCGCGTCTCGGCGGCGATGAGTTCGTGGTGGTGCTGCATGAAATCCAGTCCCCCGACGATGCGGCGATGGTGGCCGAAAAAATCATCGAGGCACTGGCGTCGGCGGTGCTGGTGGAAGGGCATCGCTTGCATGCCACGCCTTCCATCGGCATCAGCATTTATCCCGACGACGGCGTCGAGGCGTATGCGCTGATGAAGAACGCCGACACGGCGATGTATCACGCCAAAGCCAACGGCCGGAATACCTTCCAGTTTTTTACTGCGAAGATGAACGAAGAAACCAAGCGCTTTTTCGGTTTTGAACAGCGGCTGCGCAATGCCCTGCAGCAGGATCAGTTCCTGCTGCATTTCCAGCCGCTGGTCGATTATCGGCGCCGGGCGGTCTGCGGCATGGAAGCGCTGGTGCGCTGGCAGGATCCCGAGTACGGCCTGATTTCGCCCGGCGACTTCATCCCGGTCGCGGAAGAAACCGGACTGATCCTGCAACTCGGCGAGTGGGTCTTGCGCGAGGCCTGTCGCCAGAACCGCGCATGGCAGGCGCAGGGCTATCCGCCTTTGCCGCTGTCGGTGAATCTGTCGCCGCGGCAGTTCCGCCAGAAAGGACTGGTCGATACCATCCGCACGATTCTCGAAGAAACCGGCCAGTCGCCCGAGCTGCTCGAACTGGAGATCACCGAATCGACCCTGATGCACGACGCCAATGAAACCCTGGTCAAGTTGCGCCAGCTCGCCGACATGGGCGTCAAGCTGGCCATCGACGACTTCGGCACCGCCTATTCCAGCCTCGCCTACCTCAAGCGCTTCCCGGTGCATAAGCTGAAGATAGACCAGAGTTTCGTCCGCGATCTGGGACATGACCGGGACGATGCGGCGATAGTCGCAGCGATCATCGCGCTGGCCAATTCGCTCGGCCTGAATGCCCTGGCGGAAGGCGTGGAGACGGATGCCCAGCTCGCGAAGCTGCTCGACCTGGGCTGCGCCCATTTCCAGGGCTATCTCTTCTCCCGTCCGCTGCTTTCCGATCAGGCGGCAATCCTCTTTCGGCCGCCGAGCTTGTCCTGATGCCGGCTTGTTTCATCAGGCATAATGCCGCTTTGATTTTCAGCCAATAAGGAGACTCGCCTCATGAGCCAATACACCACCGATAGCGGTCTGGTCATCGAAGACCTCACGGTCGGCAGCGGTGCGGTGGTTTGCACCGGTCAGACGGTCCTGGTGCATTACACCGGCTGCCTGTCCGATGGCACCAAGTTCGATTCCAGCAAGGACCGCGACGATCCTCTGTCATTTTCCCTCGGCTGCCATTATGTGATCGCCGGATTGGAAGAAGGCTTGCTCGGCATGCAGGTTGGCAGCACGCGCAGGCTGACGATTCCGCCGCAGCTGGGTTACGGATCCGGCGGGGCCGGCGATGTGATTCCGCCGAATGCGACACTGATATTCGAGGTGGAACTGCTGGAGATCGGCTAGACGGAGAAGCGGCTGTGCATCCTGTCCTGCCTTCAAAACTGCCGCAGGTCGGCACGACGATCTTTACCGTCATGTCGAAGCTCGCCGCCGACTGCGGCGCGATCAACCTGTCGCAGGGTTTCCCCGACTTTTCTGCGCCGCAACGCTTGTTCGATCTGGTGACCCGGCACATCGCCGCCGGGCGCAACCAGTATGCGCCGCTGCCCGGGGTGGCGCCGCTGCGCGAGGCGATCGCCGAGAAAGTCGCGAGCCTCTATGCCGCGGTCTACGATGTCGAACACGAGATCACCGTGACTGCCGGGGCCACCCAGGCGATCTTCACGGCGATCGCTGCCTGCGTGCGTCCTGGCGACGAAGTGATCGTGTTCTCCCCAGTCTACGATTCCTACGTGCCGGGCATTGAACTTAACGGCGGCAAAGCGCTGCATGCCAGCTTGCAAACCCCGGCTTACCTGCCCGACTGGGACGAAGTGCGCGGCCTGGTCTCGCCGCGGACGCGCATGATCATCGTCAATTCGCCGCACAATCCGAGCGGCGCAGTCTGGTCTGCCGACGACCTGGAGAAACTGGCGGCGCTGGTGCGCGGCACCGACATCATCGTCGTCAGCGATGAAGTGTATGAGCATATCGTCTTCGATGGCGTGCGGCATCGGAGCCTGGCGGCGCATGCGGAACTGCGCAGCCGCAGTTTCGTGGTTTCAAGTTTCGGCAAGACCTATCACGTCACCGGCTGGAAGATCGCCTACTGCCTGGCGCCGCGCGAACTGATGGCCGAGTTTCGCAAGGCGCACCAGTTCGTGGTGTTCGCGGTGAACCATCCGATGCAACTGGCATTGGCCGACTTTATGCGCGAGCAACCCCGGTTCGCCCTCGATCTGGCCGTTTTTTACCAGGCCAAGCGCGACTTCTTCCGCCGTCAGCTGGCAGACTCCCGATTCGAGCTGTTGCCTTGCCGCGGCACCTACTTCCAGTTGGCGCGCTACGCTGCCATCAGCGACGAGCCCGACACCGCCTTCTCCCAACGGCTGACCCGCGAGCACGGCGTTGCGGCCATTCCGGTTTCGGTCTTCTACCCACAGGGCGACGACCATCGCATCGTGCGCTTCTGCTTCGCCAAGGGCGAGGAGACGCTCGCCGCGGCCGGCGAACGTTTGCGGGCGGTCTAGGGTCATGGAAACGCGCAACCGGTAGGCGCAAATAAGGGCAGTCAAATTGCATTCTCCCGATCACGGTGCCCTGCTGGGAATACGCCAGCGCCTGAACAAGTGGATGGGCAAGAGTATCGTCAATCGCGCCACGTTCGCCGGCGCGGTTTTTGTGCTGTCGTCGATTTGCTTCCTGGCGCTGGCTGCGCTACCCGTGATTTACTTCCAGGTTGCCGACAGCATCGCCGTCGATAGGGAACATCAGGCCTCAAGACTGCGGGAATACTTCGAATATCGACTCGACGCCGTTTCCGAAAGTATCCAGTCGCTGGCGCGGAACAGTTTTGTGGTGAATGGCTTGGTCGATTCAGCGGCGCGCGAAACCTATATTCAGCCGCTCCTGAGGGACTACCGGACGCCCTTCGATATGCGCGGCAGGCTCGTCGTATTGGACGCGAATCTGCATCCGATAGCCTCAAACCTCGCCGAAACCCCGTCCGGCTATGCCGGCGATCCCGTCGCCCGCAAGGCATTCCAGACGGGCAAAGCGATGATCGGCGTCGCTGCGGACAGCCATTCCTTGCTGTTTGCGGCGCCGGTATTCTTTCCCGCGGCATCTTCCCATGTCGGCGTGCTGCTTCTGGCCGTCCCGCTGGAACCGCTTTTCGCCGCGCCGCGCGGATTCCTCAGCGCAGGCCGTTGCTATCGTCTTGCGGGTGACGGCCGTCCCTTTTACCAATCCGCCTGTCCTCCGGGATTCCCGGATGCGGCTAGCGAGGCGGGGGACTGGCAAACGCTCAGGGTCGCAGCGGCGGGCGAGCCGATCGGACTGTCGTTCGAGGATCGCGAAACGTCTGTCGCATCCTCCCTCGGCAGGATTCTGTTCATCTATATCGCGCTGGCGTTCGTCACCGGGCTGCTTGCCTGGCTTGCCCTCCGCCGCCAGGTACGCCGCCTGACGCAGCCGCTGATCGATCTCAGCGGCACCGCGCAACTCATCGCGAACGATCCGACTTCCACGGCGTTGGCCGCCGTTGCGGGCGAGGACGAAGTCGGCCGACTGGCGAAGACATTCAACGCAATGCTCGAGGAGATGCGCGGCCTGCAAGCCGGATGGGAGACCCGCGTCAGGGAAGCGACGATGGAGCTGTCGTTGAGCGAAGCGCGTTTCCGCGCAATCTTCGAGGCCTCGCCGGTGCCGAGCGCCCTGAACGACAACCAGGGCAGGATCACTTATCTCAATGCGGCATTCGTCAACACGTTTGGGTATACCCTGGAGGACATTCCCACCCTGAGCGATTGGTGGTCGAGCGCCTATCCCGACCCGACCTATCAGCATTGGGTATCCGCCGCGTGGCAAAGTCATTTTGAAAACTCCCTGACCCAGGGGACGGTGTTCGAGCCCATCGAGGTCAATATCCACTGCAAGGATGGCCAGGTCCGCACCGCATTGGGGGCTGCCGAAGCGCTGGGGGCCGCGTTTGACGGCAGTCTTTTGGTGACTTTCTACGACATCACTGCGCGCCGCCAGCTTGAGGCCGAGCGCCAGCGCCTCGCCCAGGCCGTGGAACAGAGTCCGGTATCCATCGTCATCGCCAACCCGGACGGCAACATCGAATACGTCAACGAAGCCTTTTGCCTGAATACGGGCTATGCCCGGGAAGACGTGCTCGGCCAAAGCCCGCGCATCCTCAAGTCCGGGCATACCAGCGACGAGGAATACCGGACGATGTGGGCGATGCTCACCGCCGGCAAGCCGTGGCACGGCACTTTCCAGAATCGCCGCAAGGATGGCACGCTCTTCTGGGAGAACGCCCAGATTTCACCGGTGTTCGATCATTCGGGACATATCACCCACTACCTCGGCGTCAAGGAGAACATTACCGAACGGAAACGCATGGAAGATACCCTGCGCGAGAACGAACGCATTCTGCGCACCGCCATCGAGGCGCTCGACGAGGCCTTCGCGCTCTACGACCCGCAGGACCGCCTGGTTTTCTGCAACGACAAATACAAGGCGATCTACGCCACTTCGGCCGACCGGATCGTGCCCGGCGCCAGCTTCGAGGACATCATTCGTATCGGCGCGGAGCGCGGCCAGTACCTGGATGCCGTCGGCCGTGTGGAGGCATGGGTGGCCGAGCGCATGGCCGCCCACCGCGCCGGCAACATCATGCTCGACCAGCGTCTTAATAACGGACGCTGGGTAAGGGCGCTGGAACGGCGTACCAGCGATGGCTATATTGTCGGCTTCCGCGTGGACATCACCGCTTTGAAACTGGCCACGCAGGCCGCCGAAGCGGCCAACCGCAGCAAGAGCCGTTTCCTCGCCACCATGAGCCACGAGATCCGTACGCCGATGAACGGCATTCTCGGCATGGCGCAGTTGCTTCTACAACCGGAGATCGAGGATGCCAAGCGCGAGGATTATGCCCGCATCATCCTCAATTCGGGCAAGACGCTGCTGGCCCTGCTCAACGACATCCTGGACCTTTCCAAGGTGGAGGCAGGCAAGCTCGAACTGGAATCGATTCCTTTCGAACCGCAGCAGATCATCCACGAAATCCGGACGCTGCTTGCCGAAATGGCCGAGGACAAGGGCGTGCGCCTGGAATCCGCCTGGCATGGCCCGGCCGGCCAGCGCTATCAAGGTGACCCGCTCCGCTTGCGGCAGATGCTCTCCAACCTGGTCAGCAATGCCGTCAAATTCACCGAGAAAGGACAGGTTCGTATCGAAGCGAGGGAGGTCGAACGCAATGCGGCGACGGCCATCCTCGAGTTTGCCGTCACCGACACCGGCATCGGTATTGCGGAAGACAAACAGGCGCTGTTGTTTCAGCCGTTCTCGCAGGCCGACACTTCGACGACGCGGCAATACGGCGGTACCGGTCTGGGCCTCTCGATTGTGAGCAACCTGGCCCGCTTGATGGGCGGCGATGTCTGGGTGGAAAGCGAATTCGGAAAGGGTTCCCGCTTTTGGTTCCGCATACGGGCCGGCCTCGTATCGGCAGGCCAGGACCTGCGTCAGACGCAACGGCCGATCCCGGCTGAAACCAGGCATGCCGCGACCGGTTCGCCGGTTTCCGGACGGGTGCTCGTGGTCGAGGACAACCTGACCAACCGCAAAGTCGTCGAGGCGATGCTGACCAAGCTCGGTTTGAGCGTGAGCCTGGTCGATGATGGCCAGCAGGGAGTCGCTGCGGTCATCCGGGGCGACAGGCCGGATCTGGTCCTGATGGACATTCAGATGCCGGTCATGGACGGCTACGCGGCGACCCGGCGGATACGGCAATGGGAAGCGGAGCAAGGCCGGGAGCATCTGCCCATCGTCGCCCTGACGGCCAGCGCCTTCAGCGAGGATCGCCAGAATTGCCTCAGTGCCGGCATGGACGACTTTTTGGCGAAACCGGTCGACATCGGCGAGTTGCAGCGGACGCTTTCGAAATGGATCAGGAAAGATCTTGCTGCCCGGAATGCAACGGGAGCTATGCAAGCCATGCAAATATCAGCGGCAGGAAGCGATGCGCCTGTCTTCGACGAACAACTCATGTTGAACCAGCTTGCCGACGACCGCGAGCTCGCGGGGATCATCATCAAGTCGGCGGCAAACGACATGCCGAACTATTTTGACGATCTCGAGCGGGACATCGCGGCCGGAAACTGGAAGGATGCCGAGAGAGCGACGCACACCATGAAGGGGCTGATGGCCCAGATTGGCGGCATCAGGCTCTCGCAACAACTGAAGGAAGCCGACGAACGGCTGAAGCGCGAGGATCCGCTCGACATTGCCGCAGTGTCGGCATTGCGCAGGGAATACGCCGTGCTGACAGACGCCTTGCGCGCCTGGTTGGAGTAGGTTCTAAGGCAACACCAGCGAGAAGCGCGCGCCGTGCTCGCCGAGTCCGTCGTTGGTTTGTTCCAGGCGCCCGTGCTGACCGGAGGGGGTGGCATGGCGCGCCGCGATCAGGCGGGCGAAGCTGAGCCCCAGCCCGCTGCTGTCGGCGGACATGGCCTTGTTGCTCTCGCTGCGCAGTATCTCTTGCGGATAACCGTCGCCGTCGTCGGCGATGCTGAAGCGGATGCCGCCACCCGCCTCGGCGGCGATCGAGAAGCGGATATGCTGCTTGGCATGACGCAAAGCGTTGCGCAGGGCATCGAGCAGCACGAATTTCACCAGGTAGGCATCGAAAGCCCATGCCGCATTTTCCTTGGCGAACGCAAAATCCGTGTCGATGGCGATTGCGCTCGATCCGCCATTGTTGTCCATGGGGCGGGATGAGGCCAATTCCGTCATGAGGTCGGTCAGGAAATCTTCCAGATGCTGGTCCTCCACTGCCAGGCGCAGGGTGCCTTCGCCCGCACGGTAGAGGGCAAGCAATTCGACCAGTTGTCCGCTGAGTTTGGCGGTAATGGTCTTCGCCTGCATCAGCGCCGGCGACGAGCCTTGCATTTCGCATTCGCGCTGCGCTTCGTCGAGCCATACGCCGAGCGAGGAGAGCGCATTTTTGGCGTCGTGTATGGCGGCGGCAACCAGTGTGTCCATAGAAGAGCCTCTAGACCTAGACCTCGAGTGGGCGAGCACCGGGCGGTGCCACCTTGCGATAGAAAGCGACGGCGCCCTCCAGTTTGGGATGCTGCGGGCTGGCGCGATATGCCTGAGTAATGTAGCGATGCGCCTGGCCCAGTTGCGTCATGTCCACTCCCTGTTGCTGGACCCGCATCAGCAGGGCCTGGGCGGCATTGATCGCCACCTGGGCATTGTTGGGCAGACGATCGGCGGCTTCCACCAGCATCATGATCGCCTTGTCCAGCTCACCCGATTTGGCCAGGGCCACCGCATCGTTGTTGAGGCGGATCATATTCTTGCGCGTGTTGTCGAGGAACTCCGCGCCTTCTTCGTCGAGCCCGGCGGCTTCGAAGACGCTGCGGGCGGCTTCGATGATCTGTTCGTTTTCCTGGTTGTCCTCCGCAACCTGCTGGATGATCTCCTTGGCCTCGTCGGGCTGGCCGGTGGCGAAACAGGCCTGGGCTATTTCGAGCAGGGTATTGACGTCGAGTTTGCTCGACTTTTGCGCGGCCTGGGCTTTGACCAGCGCCGCCTTGGCGGCCTTCTCGTCGCCGGCGCGAATATGCACTTGGCATTCAACCGCGGCCTGGCGTGCGGCCAGTTCCGGCGTGCGCGGGAAGTGCTGGCTCATGTCCTTGACCGCGTCCAGCGCTTCGGAGATCTTGTCCTGTTCGTAGCAGCTGCGGGCCAGCGCGGCATAATCGTCATGGCTTTTGAAAAAGCCCGTGCGGTCGCGTTCGACCGCATAGCGATAGGCTTCTTCGGCGCGGCCGAAATCCTTGTTGCCGAGCGCCAGGGAGCCCAGATCGCGTTGCCGCTGGGTGGTGGATGCGACATGCAGGGCTTGTTCCACGACTTGCTGGGCGGCCATCTTGTCGGTCTTGACCAGCAGGTTCGCGAGCGAGTCGTAGGCCGCCAGATAGTTGGGATAGGCGATCAGCGTTTGTTCCAGCAGGATGCGGGCTTCGTCGGGGTTGCCATAGGCAATCAGGGAAAGCGCCTTGCCGACTTCCGCCCACGGGGTGGAGCGTTCTTTGAGTATCTCGTCGTAGAGGGCCAGCGCTTCGGAAGCACGTCCCTTGGCGAGCAGCAGATCGCCCTTGATGCGCAACACGTCGAGCGCGTAACGGGTCTTTTTCGCCAGCAGTTCGTCGCAGGCGGCCAGCGCCTTGACGTGGTCGGTCTTGGCGCCCATATGCTGATAGATCGGTTTGAGCGATTCCTTCTTTTCGATGATGCGTACCAGGCGGGTTCCCAGGGTCTCGGCCGTGAAGGGCTTCAGCAGGTAGTCGTCCGGCGAATATTCGGCGGCGGTGGACACCTGCTGGTAGCCGGTTTCCCCTGTGATCATCAGGAATGCGGTGGTCATCGGCAGCAGCTGCTTGCGGCGCACCAGTTCGAGAAACTGCTGGCCGTCGGCACCCTTGCCGAGGTTGTAGTCGCAGACGATCAGGTCGTAATGCTTGAGGGATAGCTTGTCGATGGCTTCCTTGATGTCGCGCGCCTGGTCGCATTTCTCCAGGCCGATACTGGCGAGCTGGATGCGCACCGTGGTGCGCATCGCGGCAATATCATCGATCAGCAGTCCGACTTTTTCGGAGAGTTGCATGGGCTTTATCCTACGGTGTGACGGCAACCAGCATAATTAACCAAGCGCATTTTACCCATAATATATGCCCGTCATTCGGCTTTTGGGAGAAAGACTCGACACCTGCTTGTCATTGGCAACCGGCATCATTATGCCTGTGGAAGAATGATACCGGCGCTCAGGTTTCCACGATACGCCGAATAACGGCATTAAATGGCGCGATCCATTCCGGTGCAAACTGGTTGTCGCAGGCATTGACCTCGGCGATCGCGCGCAAGATGGAACGGGAATGGCCGCGGTCGCTGTGTTTGAGCGTGACTGCCTCGAAAGCGTCGACGATGGCTAGGATTTTTGCGCCGGCGCAAATCTCATTGTTTTTTAGCCCGTTGGGATAGCCTCTGCCGTCGACCATTTCATGATGTTGCGCGACGATTTCTGCCGCCGTCTGCCAGCCCTCCATCCGCTCCAGCAGCCCGGCCGCCATGGCTGGATGGGCATGCATCGCTTTCTTGTCCTGATCGGTGAGCTTGCCGGCTTTCAGCCACACTTGCTCCGGCAGGAACATCATGCCGATATCATGAAAATACACGGCCGCTTCGAGTTGCAGCGGGTCCACCGGATTCCCCGCCCCCTTGTTGGTGTCCAGGGCAAGTTTGAGCAACCGTCCGCTACGGCCCATGAAGCGTGGCGAACGGGCCTCGAATTGGTGGGCGACGGAGAGGAAGAATTGCAGGTCAAGCGCAATACTGTCGGAGCCTCTGTCGGCGGTGGCGGTGTGCGGCTTGATATCCTTGGCCGGAGGGAAGGGCACCGGGCGAAAACCCGTGACTGTCTCGATCAGTTGAACCAGCTGGCCATCGAGCGATCCGGGTGCCGCATCCGCCAGGTTTTCGAGTCCGCCAACCAACTCGGGCAGTTTCAGCTGCTCCAGGGAACGCCTGCCGGCCAGCGCTTCGATCGCCAGTTCGAGGCGGTCCATGGCGAGCAGGACGATCTCGGCGAACAGTTCGGAGAAGGCGATCTCTCCGGTGCGCAAGCGAGCCAGCAGCGTCTCCAGCGGATGGGCGATCATTACGCCGAGTTCCACTTGGCATATCGCGGCGTCGCCCTTGATGTTGTGCAGGGCGCGGAACAAGTTGGCGATCAACGCCTTGTCATTGGGTTCCCGTTTCAGGCGGGCGATGTCGCGCTCGATGTTGGGAATTTGATCGGTCAGGTTGTCGATGAATTCCTGCAGGGCTTCGCGGTCGACGATGCGCGGATTGAGCAAGGCGGCGGGGTTCATGATGTTTTGCATTCCTTGATGACGGAACAATTCACGCAACATACGACAGTCTGGCTTGGCGTGCAAGCGAAGCGTGATGCAATGTATGCGTCATGCAACAAGGCGCGTGGATGGTTGCCGCGAGCTTATTCCCCGGCTTAGAGCCTATTTTAGTAGGGAGAGTGGCATGCGTTGCGGCCCAATGCGGATGATCGCGCGAAGCGAGCCGCAGTGAATGGTCGATCCCTTCACAAGGTGAGCGACAAAGCGAGCGCCGCATTGGGCCACAACCCGCAGGGCAGAGACAAATTGGGCGCGCTGC
>Ga0172380_10001775_pt1 | contig 36491 bp, 63 predicted proteins | sample Leawe162metaG_FD_119747 | JGI IMG/M metagenome (GOLD analysis project Ga0172380, IMG submission 119747) | Leachate microbial communities from a municipal landfill in Southern Ontario, Canada - Leachate well 162 metaG | ecosystem: Engineered > Solid waste > Landfill > Unclassified | place...
CAGGTTGGCACGGGACAGGTCGGCACCGTACAGTTTGGCACCGGACAGTTTGGCACCGGACAGGTTGGCACGGGACAGGTCGGCACCGGACAGGTTGGCACCGTACAGGTTGGCACCGGACAGGTTGGCACGGGACAGGTCGGCACCGGACAGGTTGGCACCGTACAGGTTGGCACCGGACAGGTTGGCACCGGACAGGTTGGCACGGGACAGGTCGGCACCGGACAGGTCGGCACCGGACAGGTCGGCACCGTACAGGTTTAGCCGCAGCGCTACCGCTTGGTCAATCACAGATTCCGGGGATATTTCGCATATAATCTCGCGCTTCGTAGCTGCGTATTTTTCACCTTCTGTAATCCAATTCCACATCCCTACAATCCAAACGCGAGTACCTTTCCACTGGTGCGGCTTATCTGTGCCGTGTAGCCCGCGATCTGAACACGCGCTAGGTGATCCACCAATATCATCTACGCGGCCCGGATACGCCCGCCACTGCGCGCCGTAGTTCTCGCATTGGTGGTTAGCAGGTGCCCCGTGTGCATCGCTGTTCCAGTACGTGACTCTGCACGTAGGATCGGCAAGGCATTCGAGTAGGCGGGATTGTTGTTGTTCTGGTGTTTTGTAAATCATAGGTTTATCCTTTGTGTTGGTTGTACGCCGCAATGAAGTCGCGGCGGGCATAGGCTACTTGATCGGTGTTGATGCTGCGCAGATACGGCCACCCACCGGCAATGTTTACTGCGTGAATTATGCGCGGCGTTTCTGTGGTTTCTCCGGCTTCTAATTTGCGGCCGCATATCCGTTTGTGGACAATCGCCCACGCGGCGGCGGCATCGCCAGAATCAGTTGTTTGTTCAGGCGCAACCCTGCCACCCTTGTCATTGGCGCGCCCGAGCCAGCCCACCAGGAATGCAGGCATACCGCGCGCCGTCTTTTTCCTTTTCTTGTTAGCGTTGACCCAGGCCAATGCTTTTTTGCATTCGGATTGTATATCGATGCCGTCATACAACTCTGACCACTCGTTTACCTGTTGCACAGTCAAGGCGTATTCTTTTACAGGGCCATTGCAAGGGTATGTAAGAAATATCTCAACAGGTACGGCGTTGTGATCGTTAGATCGCGACGCAGAATTATCTGGTTTATGACCATGATCTTGACTATGACCATGACTTTGATACTGTTTCTGATGTACCACAGCCTGTGGTACAGACTGTCTGCATTGGCTGTATAAATCGGCCCAAATCTTAGAGAATCTTTCGGGTGTTCCAGTGGTGTCCGACCGTTGAGCCTTGATTTTATCGTACTCTGACAGGCTGTAAGACAGGCTGTTATACAGGCTGTCTACAGTATCTAGTTTAGGTAGCTCGGTGAGGTCTGAAATATACCCCTTTAGTGCGTCCCTGGACTCGGGCGGGTTCCACTCAAACCACGAAGGAATCCACAGTATTCTGGTGTCATTGTCATACACCCACGACATTGTGGCGCACAGGCTGTGTAACAGAGACTCTACAGACTGTAGGCCAGTCTCTTCTGATGCCAAGGCAAGGCGATACACGAAGCACCCTACGCGGTTACTTTGCGGCCCGGTTAGTACGTTGAAACACAATAGTTTTTGATCTGGTGTGAGTGATCTGAACTCTATGCTGTCCCAGATTCTAGGGTATACCCTACGATATTTTGCCAATGGGGTCACACTCCGGAAAGTCAAAAGATTGCAGGATGGTGTACGCCCCAAGCGCCCGGCCCTTACGGGTTACGGCATCCTGCAAAATAGAGTTATGTAATGGAGTTTGGGGACTACACATACATTCAGTTTACACTATCGCTTTGGTTCGTGCAAATAAGCACCCCCTGGGCAACCAATACGGGGATAGATCCGCAGCGCCGAAGCGCACCCAGGGGGATCAAAGATCATTGTACCAACTTAGCCAAATAAGGCGTGCAAATACGCACAGCCTCTAGGCAAGTGGCTTCATCGAAATTGGCTATATGGCACTTCGTTACGTCTATGCCAAGCTCTTTAGCCAGCCATTTGTACCCAGCGCCACGCGCTGATTGTTTTTTCCAGCCGTGGTATTTTACTTTGCACTTCCAAAGCCCATCAAATGCCTTGTGTGCCGCTTGGCGCGCATCGCGGGTAGCCTTGTTTGCGACAGTACCCAGCGCAGACGTAGTGCCCTTGTGACAGCCTACATACGCAGCGCACGGTACACACTCCCATATTGGGCCATAGTTACGGCCATGAATATGGTTTGACGTTTGGCTGAATGTTACAGGCAGCCCGCAATACTGGCAATTGGCAGTCATTGTACCATCCTGATAGCTTCGCACAGCAGCCAGTGGGCGGCGGTGGAATTACCACGCCACACACGCCACGCGGGCTTGCCACAGAGGGTACAGCGGATAATCATACAACCTCGGTTAGTACGCGCCAAGATTTCAGCGTTTGTCCGCTGATCGTTATTTCGACAGGCACGCCAATAAGCTCTGATACATTCGACTTTTTAGCCTGGTTCAATAGCTCGGCAATACGCATACACATACCTCCTAGATAGTCTAGGCGCTCTTGCTCCGACCATTTGCAGTGCTCTGAACGCGTGTCGCCCCAGCATCCCCAAAAGTCGGCAATACCTGATCCGTCAAACTGGAACGTAAACGATATACCAAGCATCGCATCTTGATACCCGCCAAGGCCGAATTTGCAGTTCGTGATTTTGCCTAAGAATTTACCGTCCATATACTTCCTTGTTTGGTTGAATAACCCTGCTACCCTTGCGGGTCTGGTCTGAGGCGGGCAGGGAGGGATTATGGGATGTCATTGTCAGACACGGGGGAGGTGTCGATCTTACGCTCATACATCCGATTTTCGCGCACTGCGTTTTGCACGGCCTCTATGGTAGTCATATTGCCTGACTCCATCGCAGACTTCCACGCGGCGGCGTTCCCGGTTCCTTGAATTTTGGACCAGTATTGGTTTCCCCATTTTTCAGCTACACCGAAAGGCGTTAGCACGGGGTCTGGTTTATGCTCTGGCTTCGGTGTGGGCAACTTGGCGCCAGCGGGGATAGCCCACGCCGGGAGCTTCTTGTACAGCGATGCTGGGTCTTTGAATCGAAAGCTTTTACCAGCAGGGACAATATCGGCCCATACATTATCTAGGTCGTAGAGATACCGCGCAGGCCCCCACTTTACCCCGGTACGCTTGAACGCGTCACTAATTGCGCCCTTGTCACCTTCTACGTCAGTATCGCCAGCGCCGTCTGACTTGCTGATCCATTCGCCACCGATGCGGATAGAGATGGTACAGATAATGCGCCCCCTGACTGTTTCGACATATGAGTCTTTCCAGTTCTCAGGGCCTACAACCTCATCCAGCCGCTCCATTAGGTTGCGGGCGTCAATGTATGCCAGTGCCAGCCCGCTCGTCTTGTCGCCGTTCGTAGAGCCTACGCGCCAGCTTATAGCCTTGGGGTCGAAGGGAGCTTTTAGGGCTGCGAAAATTTCAGATGGTTCCATTACTTCACCTGCAGGCTGTGACGGGTTACGATGGACACGCCATCAACATACGCGCCGCCCTTTATGGCGTCTTTCAGCGCTTTCTTATCCGGTGTAATCGTGGTTTTGGTTGTGGTGTATCGCTCTGGCACTTCTGCGTGTTCTGATATTTCCACGGCCTCAGACTTTCGCAGGCTCAGTCGCCACGTCCCTACGGCCACAGGATCGCCACCACGGGCCAGAAGGGAATCGCGCAGGCGGTCGCTTAGGGCTTCGGCTTGCTTCGCGCTACGGGCCTTAGAAGCGGTCAGGCGGGCTATCTCTTTAGCGCACGCCTCTGCATCGGCCTCTAGCTGGGTAATGACGTGCATATAGGACTGGGCCTTAGATGCCCACTGTTCGCCATCGAGGTCTAGGATAGCCTCCAGCTCAGTGGTCAGAGCCCCGCCGTTGTCTGACAGGGTTTCGAGGGCTGATTGCAGGGATGCGTATTGTGCATCAATTTCGTATAGGCTAGGCATACACCACTTCCTTTGTGAGCGCCAGTAGCGCTTCTGCTAGGGTTACATCGCTGGCAGCGGTTTGGACGTGCGCTGAACCGTCATCAAGGCGATAGGACGCCATCACCATCCAGCGGTCCGGTGTGCTTAGGTAGCGCTCGATTGACAAGCCTTGCAGCGTAGCCGGTCGCTCGGCCAATGCGGCGTCTGCCTCTATGCGGGCAAACTCTGCCTCAGTTTGTGGGTCAAAAACATCAGTGTGTGAAGTGGCAGCCATACTATCCTTCATTGGTTTTGCCGGGCTGGTTTACCCTGACACAGATACTATAATCGAAGTGCGCGAAAATGTCAAGCGAAACAAAAATGAGGCAGGTTTCGCATCACGGGAGGAAGTATGATCGCCAAACAGTACCCCTCGGGTACCGTACCGCCAAGGCTAAATACAAGCCACCGTTAGGCGACATTGCAGCACCGAGAATGTAATCATTCTACCACCTCCGCACCCTTTTTTCGACATCTGCCAGTTTTGCCATCGCAAGGCCAAACACAATCACGATACCGGCTATAGCGCACCAAAAACGCCGCTCAATGCGGCCCACGGTCTGCCGTAGCCCACAGGGCGATTATACCCAGCACGCAGAATAGGAGGGCGCCAGCTACCTTGACGGCAATCACAGGCGCTTGTCAACCTCTTTCACAGCACGCCCAGCAAGCGAGATGCCGACGGCCTTGAGTATCCACAGAAACGCGCCCTTGACGCCCCTACGGATGCCAGCGCGGGTTTGTATTTCATCCTCGGTGCGGTTAGTTCCTACTGCGCGCTCTCGCGCCTTGCGTTCTGCTCGGTCCATGCGTATCTCCTGTAGTGTGGTGCGTTCGTCTAGGTCAAGCGGGCGGGTTCCGTAGATTTGTTCGTGGGTTGCGCGTAGCCGATCTTCGCGTGATTCGTGGGTCATACGATATCGCTCTCGTTCAGTAGCGTATATGACACCGCATTGTGGCCTGTGGCCGTTGCCTGTAATTCGACTAGGCGTAGTACGAATTGCAGATCCTCGTTAGCTGCTAGCACTTGGCATCCTTCGCTCCATCCATCTACCAATTCAGACGCGCCGATTGTTTTTCGCGCCCCGTGTAGGTCAATCCCAAACATACCGGAATCAATGTGCGATGGCACAAATTCCAGCACAGCATCACGGTCATTGTCTCGATACAGTTTCACAGGTGCGGATTGTACAAGCGCGGGCGAACCTTTATGCAGCCCCAGCTTCCATAGCCCTCGGTATTGACCCGGCACAATAGCGCCTATGCCCTTTGGATTGCCGGGGGATAGTCTACCCTTTACGCCGGGGTCTGTTGTAGCCTGCAATGGGTAGCAGGCCCATGTGCCATTACTGCGTAGGTGCGCCGCTACAATCCAATCATTGAATGTATTTGGCTGCAAATCAGTTGACCGTATGCCTATTATATTTAGGTCGTACTCGCGCCTAAATACAGCATAGCCCTTGCGGTCCATTGCTGACAATATTTGTTCCAGCGTGTAGCTGAAACTAGGCACTACTCGGCCTTATTGGTATCAATCACCTTGGTTGCGGCCACAAGGATACCCAGCAAGCTGAATACCTTTGGTGCCCACTGTTCGCCAATCAGGCCCGCAAGCGTGCCGGGGGATGCCGCCTCTACGGTCACAATCGCAGCAAGTAGCGCCAGGATCGCCCCGCGCTTGGATTTGATTAGTGCGATGATCGTTTCGCTGGTGGTTTTTTTCGCCATTTGTTCACCTCAGTTGTACACGCGGTTTGCATACCCGCGATCAGTTGTGAGAATTCAGTAGCCGTAAACGCCACATCCGGGGCCTTGACCACCGGTGGCAATTCAGGCTCTGGACGGGTTACATTGTAGCCGAGAAACACAGCTATGGTCAATACCCATTTGACGTTCGTGGTGATCCACGCCCGCCAGTCTGCTACCGTTGCGCGGTCAAGTGGGTTTGACTTAGCCGTGGCCATCTTTGATATTTAGTGCGCCCTTGATCTGGGCTACTGCTATTGCGGTCTTTTGTGTGTTCTGGTCTATGCGGGCTATGGTATCCTCATTGGCTTCTAGCCTACGGTCGTGCTCTTTCAATGTCTGCTTGAATGCAGCGTGTTCTACCTTCATTGCAATAAACCCGCCGATGCTTGGTACAAGCCCAGCCGCTGCGGCAGTTACAACAATTTTTGCCATGTCATCCATTTATAACCCCGCGTCTATGACGTTGACCTTGCCCCAAACCAGCGCCACAGTAGCGTCAGGGTTAGGCGTAGTATTGATTGCGTACACGATGAAGTCGTGCAGGCCTGCCACCATTGTTGCTGTCTCAGCCGCCGTGGGCTCAAGCGTGAGCGTTTGGGTAGCGGCGCCAGCGTTGGTGATGGAACAGGTAGAGATTGTGACCCCTCCGATTTTGGCATAGAGAGTAAACCCAGTTAGATCAGGCGTACTGCCAATGTCCCATTCAAGTGGTACGCCATCAGTATCGCGGTAGCTGGTACCAATCACAACCTCGATAGATCCCCTGGTCAGTACAGGGCTGCGTACCGTGATTGTTTGCGAGGTTAGCAGAGATTGAACCGATGCGGCCACGCCTGACACAGCAGAATCCAGATACCCGGCGCGGGCCGCTGTCCAGTTTGCATCAACCGAAACGAACCCGCAAACTTCTTTTTGATCTGCGGTGCCAGTAGTATAGAACGTGTAAATAAAGTCATCGCCACCATTGACAATTGACGTGTCTATTTTATACCGGTATCTGCCACGGCTTATCTCTTCTGAGGCGGCTGCGGAAACTTGAGCCGACATAGTCCCGGCCCGATTACGGTCTACATACACTACCGGCGCAAGGCCTGTAGCACCCACACCCGACGCGGCGAAATACGCATAGACATAAATATCGCCAGATTGTACAATGCGACCGCTCATAGTGCTAACGCTCCCAGCGATTTGATCGCGGCTAATTGACCCAAAGAACCCTTAGGTACGCCGGTTGTGGCTGGCGTGTATGTGATATCGAAATACGGCTTATTGCTCGCAGCGTCCATTGAATTGAACTGCCACGCAGCCGCTGTGCTTTGAGACCCGCATGGGTATGTATTATCGAAGTCATCGCCCATAATAAACGCGTATTTGTTTATTGCCGCCTTATTGAAAGCCGCCAAGCCTGTGGCGTTCAGCGTCCAGGTTTTATACCCAGTCGCCTCAGATGACGAAAATGCCCGCCGAGAGTATTCCGTCGCTGTAAACGCGTCATAATCTCCAGACACAATTGGTATGGTCTGCGCGCCTGGCACAATAACCATGTCATCGGCAATGGTCATGCTGGCGAACTCATACAGGTTACACGTTACATCTGTAACAGTATCGCCCGCCGCTAGCGCTGGCGTTACGTCTAAAAACGAACGTTGAAAGCGCATGCCAGCCGTAGAAGCTGTTCGGTAGTACGCGCACACGTTCAATAGTGTTGTGCCCGACGGGTTTACTCCGTCGCCAGTAGCAGCCCCGCGCGCGCTGTTCCAATTGCCCAAAGTGTTTGTTCCGTTGACCAGCTTATATACAGTGCCGTCTTCTGTGCTGGGTTCCACTGTAGAGGTGTCATCCATCCATAGGTCTGTGGTGCCGTTCCACCACGCGGGGGCGGTTTTTACAATGTCGAATCCGTAGGCCATGCGGGTAATGTCCACAGGAATAACGCCAGTCCGTTCTCCATCCCAAGCGAAAAACGGACGAATAAAAGTAGCTGCATCGCCAGTATCCAGCAATGTAGGTGCGTGCGTGTCCACTTTCTTAGGCCCGCGCATATCTATCTCATACGGGCTTTTTGATAGCCGAATTACCTTTGACAGTTTGTCGCAAGCGAACCGGAAAGTGTACGCTGCCTGTGGGCTGAACCCAGCGCGCACCCGTACCAAACGGGCTACACCGCTAGCGCGTAGTTCCAGAATCAAATCAGATCCAAGCCCAAACGCATCGGCATAGACTACGCGGTCGCCTTCGATCACACCGGTAACAGACAAAGCGCCCAATGCCGCGGACTGAAACGCAGCATTGAAATGCGCTTTGCCATCGCTGCGGACATTGCGAAATACCATTGACCCATCAGCAGTAGCGGGTGCCTGTATCGTGTACGGGCCAAACTCACAGGCTAGATATTGATTCCAAGCAATGACGCATTTTCGCCAGCCAGGTACACCGTCACCGCGCCCGTTATGGTTGTAGTAATGGTCTATACCACCGGATGTGCGCTGTACCCTATGGCCGTTGCCAAGGTCATAGTCCACTGTGCGCTCAGTGCGGGATTGCTTTAGCTCGATCATAGGCTAGTTATTAGATATGGGAACGTTTCACCCAAACCAAGTGACTCGGTAGAGGTTCGCAGCGTGCGCATGTGGCGTAGCTCGGTCATGCTATTTTCAAGAACTGGCACATTAGGCTGCGACTATCAATTAGCGTTCCGGTTTGGTCTTTCATCAAAATGTTCCAGTAATCTGGTGACGCACCTGCCCCCGTAACGCTAATAAATGTTTCAGACGTATACGCCGTGAAAATAGGAACATAGCTCACAAGGTCTGGCCGAGATGAAGGCGGGTATATTCGAATTACACCAACACCTCCGCGACTAGCCGCAAAATAAGTAGCGTCTTGTGACGCCTGCTCGATTACCCCGTTTGCGTAACCAATACGGTTTGTTGCTTCTATTGTTATGTCCGTTCCTGACGTCCCGCATGTTATGCGCGCTCCGCCAGAAAATACCGCTACAAGTCCTACGGCTGTGGGTACGCCAGTTCCAGCTCCATACTCTCGCCCTATTACAGTTCCTTCAGGAAGATTAGCCAAATCAGCTAGTGCGATTACCGCAGCTTTGTGCGAACCGTCTGATTCGTGAGCTACGTTTATCTGCGTGTAATTAGCTATCGTATTGTCTAGAAGTTGGTCATAATGGCTTTTTAGCGTTTCATCGCCTACAGCTACATTGTTTGTTGGACTGTATGCCATCAGTTACCACCAATATGATTTGTAAGGATAACCCACGCCAGTACCATCGCCCCAGTACCCCGGTCGGGGTAGTGTGCCGTCTGTCCATACGCCGATGTTTGGTATTGAGTCCATATTGATCGCCCTGAAACCGATTGTACCCGACAAAAGGTCAAGCCCGCACCTACGAATCCAAAAGTCGGCGTCTGCGAATCGGTACAGTGTCAGACGGATACCATCGGACAGAAACGCAGAGTACACCGCGTCGCCTGTGGTGCTGGATTCCCAAGTAGCCTGAATGTCCACAACCTCCGGCATACGTTTCCAAAAGAATAGCTTTCGCTGGATTGATGTTGTGATTTCGGATAGGCCATAGAGCCAATAAAACACGTAGTTTTTCTCTACCACCTTTCCAAACGTGGTCTGTTCTGTCGTATCCTCAGTGTACGTTTCTGCGCTGTAGCCACCAAACAAATCATTGTAATTCACAGTGATCTTGTTGCAATAGATTTGATCGGGGTCCAGCTCGGTAGCGAAAGTGCCGTCAATGATATTCAGCTCGTGTAGGCTCGGTGCTGTCGCACTTATGATCGGTGCGAACCATTGAATCTCAAACTGCCCCGAGCGGTTTACAAATATGTCATAGCCGCATTCAAAAGCAATGCGGTTCACTTCTTGGAATACCGTGGTTTGCTCAGTGATGTACCGCCGCACGCTAAACGAGTCGCCTGCGGACTCTGCGGCTGTAAATGAAGCGGTATCTATGTCACCTACAGGCACGCCGCCAATGGTGTTCAGAAGCCAGTATATTACATCGACAGGGTGCCACGATGTAGGGCAGTCTGCTACGCCATCTGGGAACCCTTCAAACTTTGCAGTATAGACAGACGCCGCGTTATAGTCCGCAGCATCCAAAGTAACGAGCCCGTTTGTGGTATCGGTTGACGCCAGCGCACCAACGTCTACCCCGTCTTTATACACCACCAACCCCGTCGCGCTCATAGGCCCGTGGTTTACTTTGAATTGGTAAGTACTGGTGTTGGTGCAACGGATACGGAAAGCCTGATCTGCGTCTATTCCGGTGTAATCGCCTATGACTTTCGCTACCGTCTGATTCACGTCATCAGCAAGGGCAGAAGGGTACGCGGTAGCCGTAACCGTATACCCCGCAAATGGGACGTTGTAGTTCTCTCTCAGGTCATTGACAGACAGCAGTACGGCAGTAGGGCTTGTGCGAAGCCCTCCGATATGGATAGACCCGCTAAATTCTTTCAGCATTGCGGTGATGTTCCCGCCGTCCGTGCCACCCGTGTACACGTCTATTCGTGCTTCAGGCCATCGGATAGCTGAGTAGGACGCGCCACCAGGCAGGTAGGGATTCAGCGCGCCATCGGTGTTATCAATCTCGATCTGTACCGTGCCAAGGTTCGCAAAGGCTTGATCCTGTGGGCCGAGATCCCAGCTCATTGAAGGGGTCTTACAACGTCCCTCCCAAGCGTAGGTAGTCACGCCATCGGCCCGCATCAGGTTGGTATTGGCATACCTGAGCACAATACCATTGCCAAACTCGATCCGCACGCATACATCGACAGCGCTAGGCATCAGCGGTACTCCCTATAATTGAGAGCAAAGGAACCCATCACAAACGCTGATCGGCTGAATTGCGACCGCTGAGACATCGACAGCCCGCCATTCAAACGTACCGGGAATGTGTGAATATGCTCACCAGCGGCGGTAGTATCTGAGCCCCAATCCATTGCAACCATAAGAGGTTCCAAATCTGTAACCTGTGCGCCAGTGAATGACGCAAGCGGCAATGCCAAATACGCGGCCATGTCCACTGGTAGGGTTATGCTACGGATGTACGGCTTTTGATACCGCGATTGCCCGCCGCCCTCGGTGGTATTCAAGTATGAGCGATCCTCAAAGTTATACTGTATCGAGTCCATTATGGGCAGGCCGAGTGTGGCGAACGGATCAACCATATTTACAATCGCAACTTTGGAGCACCCAAAAGTCTGCGTTGCGCCTCCAGTCCAACGTAGCTCTAGGAACTTCCCGGCCCCAGAAGTCGCCAGAGTTGCCGCGCTCGAGATTTTCAGAACCCACACGCGCGCGCTACCCATAAAGATAAACGATGCCCCGCCCGTGACCAAATCAGCGGCCACAATCGTATCCTCAAGGGTCGTGATTGTCCCGGCGCTTGTACCGCTGTACAGCTTCAGGTCTGTGAAGTTTGTAGCAGTAGCCGCAACAGGATCAAACTGCGGAATGTGCGGCTCGATAATCATTACAGCGTTGTATGAGCCCTGCATTGAACTTGTCATATCAATACGGGCCGTCATCGCCCCAGCCACAGCAGCCGCCCGGAATTTGTTAGCCAGGTTCCAGGTAGTCAGATTAGCCACAGGGTACGCGCTATCGGCCGTGCCAGTAACCAGCGTTGTGGCTGGTACAGCGTAGGCCGTGCCAGTGTTTGCGCCAACGTATGACCGGCACAACTCAAACCCAGACTGTATGCAGATTGATTGGGTCATGCTACCGCCACCCCGCGAATAGGATCAAAGCGCCATTTCTTACTGTCTACTGCGTATTTTACTGCGTTTATGACCATCTGGTATGTTTCGTGCGGGTTGTACGCTGCGTATATATTGACAACCATAGGCTCGCTACTTTGCGCGCCAGTGCTTGCCTTGCTCACAGTGCCCGACTTGCTAGGCGTGAATATCTCAGCATTGCGCATTGACCCATCCTGCCCATCACCTACAATGTAGGACTCCCCAGCAGTTACAGGGCCGCCGAATGCGCGGCGTGTCATACCCAGTGATTCGATGTACGCGGTATCACTTGCGATTTGTTGGTCAGTGCGGTCTATGCCTTGGCGGGCTTCCACGTAGTCACGGTCAGACAGCGCGCCGGTTTGGTAGAAGTAGTCGGTTAGTGCTTTGGCTTCGTCTGACGTCAGGTCGCGGCCTTTCTCCTCCTCAATACCAAGCGCCTCTTTTACACCATCGCCAATTCCCTTGAATGTGTCAACAAGCCCAGTAAATACACCCTTGACGCTATCAAATATCCCAGTAACCATACCGACAGTGGACTCCACAAGCATTTGCGGCAGTGACGCCGCCAGCTCCGCCACTAGCTGCGTAGGTGCCATAGCGAACGCCATTATTATTTCATCAGCGCTGCTAATAAACGAAAGAATAAAGTCATCAATATTCGTAGCCAAACTAGTTATCTGATCTGCGAACCCTTGAAAGAATTTATCCATCTCAGCGCGATTGCCGCTGATGATGATGTTCATTATCGGACCCATGGCCGATGCAATCGCACCGCCAATGCCGGGGATCATTGCGGTCATAGCCGCGCCGATGGTACTAGATAGACTGCCAGACCCTAGAGCATTAGCCATCCCGGCAAGCGCGCCATCGTTTGGTAGCCCGCCTGCGTTAGCTGCATCGGCCTGTGCCTGCGCGCCGGTTTGCTGTAACGATGTGGAGTTTAGAAAATCCATCATTTCGGCTTGCTCTTTTATTGCATCCGAATAATCACAAGTGGCCGCCGCAGCCTCTTTTGTTTCTTTTTTCATTGCCGCCGTACGCTTGGCGTATCTGTCAGTCTTTACTGTAACCTCATCCATCACAATCGATGTCTGCTCTTGCGTATAGTTTGACTTTTCCATAGAGTCTGTAAGGGCTCTAAGGTCATCGTCAAGTTTGAATACAGCGGTTCCAGTTTCGGCAAATGCAGCGCGAGCGTTCTGTATCTGCTTCAGATTCGACATTGACTCGTTTAGCTGACGCGTAGCTTCGTCAGCACCATCCAACTTTGAGCGCAATGAGAATAGAGCCTTGTCCACCGATAGGCTAACGCCAGCCATGGTTTCTTGCAGACCTAGAAACATATCAATCGTAACAACTCCAGACTTTGCCAAGAATCCGAACGCTTGTATTAGACCGGATACACCAAACGTAATAAAGTCTTTGAACCCGTCTCGATTGTCTATGACTAGTTTTTTGATGTCATCCAGTATTGGCACTAGACCGGCCATGCCAGTTTTCAACCCCTCATTATCCGTAAACATCGCGCCTATCTCTTCCTGCAAATCCCCGAAAGCGTTGGTGACTTTGGCAAGCGTACCCGCGAATGTCTGGCCTTCATTCTCTGCAAATCCCTTGTACTTCTTTGCGACCAGTTCAATCGCCGCGCCGTGGGCGAGCTGCTCGTCAGTCATAGTTTTGACTTCAGGTATCAGCTTGCCCAGCGCCGTGCTGTTGCCAGAAAGGGACAGCGTAAGCGCCTTGGCTGCGCCCTCTGCGTCTGTACCCAGAGCGGCGGCCATATCGAGGGACGCTACAGTTATCAGCTTGGTTTCCTCAGCCGATGCGCCCAGGTTCAATGCTAGAGCCTGTAGCGATTGCACTGCATCATCGCTGTACTTCGTGGTACGTTGCAGCTCTGCGGATTGGTCTACCAGTGCATCAAGGTTCGCTTTGGTCGCCTGTCCTGAATTCTCTAGCGCCTTTTTGAGCCGCGCCATATTCTCTTCAGCTTCCATCGCAGCTTTGGCCGATGCGTACAACTCAACTGACACAGCAGCGGCGGCTACGGTAAGAGCTGCAAGCGTACCCTTGGCAAGCGTCATACCTGTCTTAGATAGGCCGTCTAACTCCTTGCCAATATACTTGGTAGTAGGCGATAGCTCGTCTATAGCCTTGAACTTTAGCGTTAGTGTATCTGTAGCCACTCTATCGCTCGCCGATGGTGCGCCACAATCTCACCAATGAATATGATTGCCTGCTCACCACTTGCCGATAGCTCCATATGTGGTAGCCCAGCTTGACGCCGCTGCCAGATTTCGACAGCTAGCAGATAGGGAAAGTACGCTTGTGATGTAGGGCAGTCCCAGGACATAAACACATACTTGTTGTCTTTGTCCAAATGCTTGGCAGTTTTTACAGTCCACAGCGGGGGGCCTCCCTTTGTGCGGCATCGACCTTCGCAGGTTCCACAGGGTGAAGGGGTGACGTAGACATACCTAAGTGCCGCCCCTTCTAGCTTTTTTTTTCCTCTACCTTGGCACTCTCTGTGCTCTTAGGTAGGGCTTGCACTGCCTCTAATAGTTGTTCGTCTGTGGAATCGACCGCGATACCAATGGACTTCATTACCTTTTCGCGGGTCAGTACGGGCGCATTATTGATGTACTCGGCGGCCATCCAAATATCGGCGCCGAGATCTGGTGCTTCGTCTAATACTTTGCCCAAAAATTTAGAGTCAAGCATTGAACAGGGTAGCCCGCCAAGCTCATCTGGTACACGCGGGAACTTAGCTAGGTCAACATCGCCAAACATTACGGGCTCTTCATTGATAGACGTGACGCCAATAAAGCACGCACGGATAGCCAGAACGTTATTGTCAATGCGCTGTAACTGAGCTACCTCAAGCATCTTTCGGTTAGTGACGGCCTTTACATTGGCCGTGTCGGGGTTGACTTCTGCCAGGTTCTTTACGCTGTCACATACAAACCGCTTTTGGATCTCGTTTTTGAGACTTTGCGGCATAGACTTGTACCAAAATACAAGCTCACTATTGGCCCCTCGGTAGTGCTTGTTTACATTTGCGAGAATATCCATAACGCCTCTAGTAGAACTTGATTGTTAGGTCATCATTGCCGCTGGAGTATTTCGCGATACCCTCAAGCGTGAACAGTTGCCCGCCGTCCCCTGAATGGTTGATGTTTGAAACATCCCATTCGAGATAGGCCATAGTCATCAGGATACGGTTAGGGGCAGCAGTACCCAAAGCGATTGTGCTGGACTGGTTGGCAAACAGCGTAGTACGTTGATTCATAATCAGGTTCGCATCGGTGGCGTAACATTCAAGCGATACCTTTACGCGGTGGTCAACCTTGACAGCTTGGTTATATCGGTCAGCCCCAAAGATGCCAGCCGTGGTATCGAGGGTATTTGATACAGTGACCTTGCCGGATAGAACGGCCATTGTCACGCCGCCGATTGTTACAGTTCCGGTGTTACCGCTGATCGGTGTACCAGTGACAGCCACTACAGGAAAGAACGGGGCTACCTTGTCGCCAGAGCTTGCACCGACAGCCAGAGCTGGCGTAACGATGATCGTATCACCAGACGTGTCAATGGTTGTGATCTTGTACCCGGCTCCGGTGTTGGTATCAGCACCGACCTGTACATAACCGCCCACTTCGTAGTATTCTGCATCAGTAACCGATAGCGTAGTTTGGCCAGCTGCCTCAGCACCCGAAAGTGTCGAAGTAGCTTCTTGGTACTCTACAGAAGCGATACCGCTGGCGTTGAATTTACAAGGCCCAGTGCCGTCAAACGAGAATGAGAATTCCTCTACATAGCACCCGTGCGCCAGTTGGCTTACGTTTTCGCAGTCAAACAGCAGCGCAGTGGATACCCACGATGCCGCAGTGATCGCCGGGGCATAGGTAGTAGACACGCCCGCGTCAATTGTCTCAGCCCAGCCAGCGCTCAGAAAAATACGCTGCATCGGTGGCGCTACGCCAGCCGCCGCGCACATTGCATAGGCTTCCATGTCCCAGCTAGTGGCTTTCTTGCCTGAGATACGCTCACTGATACCTGCATAGGCCCGTCGGTCAGTGCGCTCAATTCGCTCCTGTGTACGGGTAGCCCCGCCGCCCAGAAGTGAAACAGCCTTGACACCAGTGGTTAGGTCTGCGATTGTTTCGAGTGCGGTCTCAGGGATAATCAGACAGCGCCCAGCGCGGCCAATGCCCCAGGATGGTGGTACTACTGCGGATAGTGACATACTCTACTCTCCTACGGCATCAGCCGTGATAGTTACATACTCAAAATGACCGCCGTTTACTAGCGCTTTAGCCAGCTCAGGCGTTACAGGAAACTCAGTACCGACAGCGATATGGGTTCCCAGACCGTCTACCGTGCATACTTGCGTACATCTAATTCGTTCCATCACCGACAATGCTACACGACTTTGCACCTTTTTCGCCACTAGTCCACCGCCTCTTGGTTTGTATTCTCTTGAACTATTGTTGTGATTGAAAATCCTGACATATAACGCCCCTCTTCCATCCCAGCAATCGGCCCGCGCTTTATTGAAAGCACTTTGCCCTCTACGATGTCAGACCCGTTGCGGATTTGACTGTTCAATGTAGGACGCAGCGCGTCAATATACCCTAGCAGCGCGGTCTCAATATCGCTTGGGCTATCGTACTGGACAACAATACCGACTTCTACAATATGGCTCTGTAGGCACTTGCCGCCAGCCGTTTCGTATACGGTCTCGTCAGTTCCATTGTAAATAACGAAGGCGGCGGGGTACTGGTCTATGTTATCGACCATGTGCCGGTACACCACCTGCATCTGTGGTAGGTTGAAATCAGCCGCCTCAGACGCCACAGCACAGTTATTGACAAAGGTGGTGTCAGTCAGGATCGCTTCGATGCGGTCAATGATAGTTTTGATCATGCGCGCAACTTTACGCGGTCAGTTTTGCCGGTGATAATGAACCGCTGTACAGTGCCTTTTATTTGGCCCCAGCCGTCCTGCGATATGCCTATCAGCTTACGCATAGGTGATATAAAGTCGCCCATCCATTTTTTGGACCTATTCGTGCCTTCGTGGTGGCCTCTGGCGTAGGGAAGGTCTGTGCCGTACTCCACACCCGATTTGTCGCTCTTGAATATGTGGTGTTCACCATGCCCAATTAGGGACGGTATCAGCTTGGCTCCGATAGGGCTCCAAAACATCGGTACGCCGATGCCAATCTTTTTGATCTTCCACGGGGCATAACGCTTCTGTTCGTCTGCGTTGTATCCCGGCCACGGATGGCCGATACTTGCGCCTTTACTTGATACCAGCGCTTTGTGCTGATCTATCAGAATGTCATTCAGTGAGTCATTTACGGGGCGCAAGTCGGCAGCCCTAGCAGCCGCGCCCTCAGCAGTGCGCCAGCGTATAGCGTTTTGACCGGGGTCAATGACAAACGCCTTGGGGGCGCCACCGATCTCTACCGAGAATCGGACCCCGCCGCCCTTGACTGTCTGAGTCAGTGCCACTAGTACATTACCGTGTCTTCATCAGGAATCATATTATAGTCAGCATCCGGCATAACGTAATCAATGCGGGTCGCGCCGCCGATGGAGCTGGGGCTCTTTTTTATCTGCTCGATTGCAGCGTCAAACGCCCTGCGGTACTCTGCTGTGCGGTCGCTCCGGTTCGTGCCTGTCTGGGTGAATTTCACAGTCTCGATCTTTGCAAGTACACCGTTGCGGCTAACGTCCTTTAGCCAAAGCAGTACATTGGCATTGGTTGGGGTGGTGGTCATCCCTACTTTGTCTAGCGTCATATTGATGATGCCTTCGACATCAGCAATAAACGCTGTCACCTGATCGGTAGACGGCTTCGTGCTATCGGTCACAGGATTGACCAACATCACATTCACGTCTGCGATAGTACAGTATGCCATTATACTTTCTTCTTACGGCTCCAGGTCTTTTTCACAGGCGCATCGCTTGGCGCGACATCAGAATCAGGCTTATTGCTAGCACGCTTGCCCTTTACTTTCGGGCCTGTATGGTCTACGGCAGGCTCTGTATCAGCGGGGGCGCTCACGTCTGCGCCGGGCAGTGGCACGTCATCGACAATCACCTTAGGGCTCTTGTCCCGCTTGTAGTGCATAATCACATCACCCTTGCGGGCTTGGTATTGCTCCTCAGTCAGCCAAAACCAATGATTGTCTTTCAGGTTTTTCACTCGATACATCAAAGCCATAGAAACTCCAAATAAAAAAGGGGCAGCGACCTACGCCGCCGCCCCGTGGTTCAATCTCAGACCTGCTTACTTCGCGCCGTTCTCGTACTGGCACCAGATTTCAGTAGTACCTGTAAATCCCGTTGTATACGTGAACACAGGGCGAACATATTCCGATGTAACGCCAGTCAATTCGCGCCAGAAGTAATCAGACTGCCCGCCGAAAGCTCCAAGGCTAGCAGTACGGTACGCGGTCCCAGTTGACGTGCTGGCAAGGTCGGCATAAGGCGCTACAGCCTTTACGCTGTTATTCCAAGACGTGAACACGCCAAGGAATACCTTGTTGCAGTACGCCACACGCACGAAGCTACCCGCCGTAGTGCCGTTGCCGCTAGGGCTTCCGATACTGTAGCTGGTAGGACCTTGAATGCGCTTCAGGATATTCACCGCGTGGGCGGAGCTTACGCCAAACCCAAACAGCACCATCGAAAGGACAATCAATTTACGAATGTGTTTCATACTATTGCGCTCCAGTGATGCGGTATCCGCAAGCGTCTACGATCAATTGGCATTCGCGCTTCAGCTTGTGTTGCACGAAAGTGGACCCACGGGCAGGGTCGCGTGTATCTCCCACAACAAACACCTTGTTATCTTCTTCCGGCAGGTGGAATCCGCCCATACACTTAGGCGCTTTGGGATTCGTTAGGTTTTGATACATCAAATACACTGACCCGGCAGTCCAAAGGCTAGCACCCGTGATGGTCGGCGTTTCGTCTTCGACAGCGCTATTGTATACAGATGCGCCAACAAGGATTTTCAGAGGACGGCCATATATAGTACCTAGCGCGGCTTCTACAGCAGCGATAGGCACATTCAGCGCGTTACTTGAACCCTTCACGAAGTTTTGCACAGCAGTACACTTGATAAGGTTTGTATAATCGCCCTGCGGGATCACCATCATATTGGGAACGAAGCCAGAAGCCAGTCGGGCTGACTCCATCGCATCGCCAATGTCGTCGATAGGATCAGCATCAGGGGCGGTCCACACAGTGCCAGCAGCGCCGGTGTTTGAAATCGTAGCTGCAAGAGCTACAACACGGGCCTCCCAATCGACCCAGTTTTGCACCATTACCGTGTCAAGGGCTTCGCGCTCAGCGCCATCCTGACCGTCTGAATTCTGCGAAGCGTCATCTTTGCTTACGGGAGCCTCTAAGCGAAGTTCCTTTAGCTTTCCAGCTACCAATTCGCCCCATTGGCGAACCTGAGGCGTAGCATCGCCACTGTTTACCAAGGTGTTAGACGGACGCCGTACATTCGCAAAAGACTTGCGGCGGTATTGGTACGCGGTGCTATTTACTTTCCCAAAAGTGCCAAGTACAGCGTCAGCGATGAAATAATTCTCAGCCAGGATACCGGCTACGGAATCCGCAGAGTATTTGGAGAGTAGTTGGTTATAAAGTGCTAGTGCCATAATTCCTACGACTTCGCCAGAACGGCATAAATGTATTGACCAGACGCAGTACCGCTGGTTTCAGCAGTACCCCAAGCTACGCCGCTCGAATACGTGATGAACAAACCCGCACTGTCAATGCTCAGCTTGTCGCCACGGGTTACAGCAGCGCCGATGCGAACCTTGACCGTCTGCCCGAACGTAGCCACGCTAGCAGCTTCGTCCACAGCAGCTGGCAGTGTGGGGTTTGCGACCAGTACGCCGATACCTTCACCACCAGCAGACGCTTGTACAGCGGCACGACCGGCAGTGTCGATCTTCATAGCGTAGCCTTCATACGACGTGGTGGAATAATCCGCCGCCGATGGGTAGCCACGCGTAATAAGTTGACTCGTTGACATAATTTATTGTCCTTTGGATTGTGCGGCCAAAGCAAAAGCTTCGGCCGGGGTTGCGCCATTTGCGATGGCCTTATCGTATGCGGACAGTGCAATCGTGTCTTGATCCACACCGTCAGGCGATGTAATACCAGTGACCGCGGCCAACTGAATTACAGGGCTTCGCAGTTCCCATTGTGCTTTCGCATCAGCGGGGTCTTTCTTGTACACACTCAGCAGTATGGCGCGCTCTTTAGGCATCGCCTTGCCTTGTGCAATTAGTGCCTCGACAGCTTGCGCGGCCTCAATGTCCAGCTTCTCACTGGCAGCGGCGGCGGCAGCGTCATTGGCAGCGGTGAGCTGAATCTCCAACTCACCGAGTGTCTTATCTTTTTCAGCGATGGCGGCTGTCAAGGCTACGACTTCAGCATCCTTGGCAGTAAACGCGGAAAGTTTGACTTCCACTTCTGCTTCGCTATCACTCTTGGCTTTTTGCAGCTCTGCGATCTTTCCGATCATTTCGTCATCGGACGCAGAAGCGTCCAATCCGAGCATCGTACACATCTTTTCACGAACTTCCATAGTTATTACTCCGTCTGAGGCTAACGCTACACGACAAGCGGCAGAACTGTCAAGTTGGACGCAAGGCCCGCTAAACACTTCGTTTGATTCTGACCCGCTTAGGGCCACTACAGCGTCCATAGCTGTTAGGTGAGGATCGTTTACCAATGCCCCACCAGTGAATGTAAACCCGCGTTCGCCGCTGTATATGTGGTTGGCGTTTGGTGCGAACTCTGGGCTAAAAAATAGCTGTCTTTTATCCTTGATCGCGCTTTTGCCGTGAGCATTCCATTCGACAGTAGCCATAACCTTTTGCGGCTTATCCTGTGGTATACCTACCAACCCGGTAATCCAACCGGCAGCATCCGTGCCTCGGTCGTGCTTGCCATATTTTACGGATAGCCTACGCTCTTTTTCGGGTAGAGAATTGAACCGAGCCAACCCCTCCAGTATCTGGTCAGAAGTAATCGAAAGCTTCTTTGGTCCGTAGAAAGTAGTACCAGCGTTGATGTACTCCAAAAATCCGTTTGGCTCAAATTCCATAGTTATACCTCGTATATCCAGATACAGCGGCAATAGTTAGTACCGCTGGCAGTGGACTCACAATCAGGGTTAGGCGCGGCGGGCTCGTTATTGATTACCTTTTGACCGTCAGCAGCGGCACATGTTTCGCACGTACCGTTGTCCATAATCGCACTATACCACGTATCCTTGATATCGTAGTCCTGGGCCTCTGCGTCGCGGCCATTCGTAAATGCCCCGGCAGCGGTGCCGGTTGCGGCCTTCGTACTCAGGCTATCGCTGATTGAGTCAATGGCAATGCGTAGTGTCGAGCCGATAGCGGCGGCGTCAACTAGGCCGGATTGTACAGCCCTGCGTGCGGCTTGCTTGGCAGTATCAGCCGTAGCGCGTGAAATTGTAGCCCCTGCGTCAGCAGCCTGATCTAGCGCCAGCGATCGTAGCTTGTTTGCGGGTACTCGTTTGGCAGCAAGTTTCACAGCCCCACCAAGCTCATCACGGACTGAGGCCATACCGTCATCAAATAGATCCCCGGCAGCGGCTTTCATTACATCTTCTATCTGGTCAATGTACCTGGGTTCAAGTGTGCCAATGCCGCCAATGTCAGCACGTTGTATGATTGGTGTCAGGAATCGCACATAGTGAGCGGCCATCGTTTCGATTACAGTGGCAAGCTGGGCCTTGATCGTTTCTACCCCTAAATCCATACGGGTAGACATGGCTGCGAAGTCGCATTTAGACTCATGGGCGAGCGGCATGCGTTGCGTAGCGGCCAAATGCACAGCGCACCCACACCCCGGCTTATGCGCGCTCAGGTTCGTCTGATCCGTGGTCGTGCTGATGTTGTCAGGCTCTGCGGTGGGTGCTGGCTCTTTGTAGCCGGATAGCCCCCCGGCACGCTTGATCGTGTCAATGTCTTTGGGTGTCAGCGCTTGTTTCAGCTCAGGGAATGCGGGTAGCACCTGGGCCAGAAAGGTTCCCAATGTGGTAGCGTCCGGCTTGTTTACGCCGCTGATCTCAACCTGCGGATAATCAGCTTTGGTTAGACCTGCGAAATTCCAGTCCACTACACGATGGAACTTTTGGAGGTCGGCCACGCGGCACATTGAATTACCAAATGCCTGCACTGAATTATAGAACAGTTGGATCATTTCGCGGGCCAATTGTTCACCACCCAATGACCCAGATGTGAAGCTCATAAACTGACCTAGTAGCGCCCGTGACATTTCGATGTTGTACTCCGCAACTTTCGGCTCTGCGTTGTACCCCTGCCCGGTCATTGTCAGCAGTGATACCTTCATAATTCCATCAGCGGGGTTCGTTACAATGTAGGCGCCATCACCGCTTGACAGCGAAGCGCCCAATGCTTTAGCCGTGGTTATCTGCTCTGCGCTGGGTTGTGGCGTCATCTCGATATGCGGTATGCCAGCGGCGTAGCGCTGTGCGCCAAGTGCGTCTATGCGGCGTTGTCCCCACTTGAGCTTCCAAGGGCCATAGCAGGGGCGCAGGATAGAAATGCCCTCATAGTTGTCTCCATCAGGCTTGTTGACAAACAGGATCAAGCGGGTAGAGGGGATGTAACCAGAGCCATTGATGCCTGACTGTTTCACCCCTTTCAATTGGCGGGTATTGGCGTCCACATCCCAGCCCATAATGGTCCAGGTTTGGCGCGGGTAGCTGTTTTCTAGGTATCTGCCAGTGGTCCTATCGTAATACGGTACCATCTCAAACAGTGCGCAGCCGTAGGCCAGATAGTCGGCGGCCTGGCTGAAAAAGCTACGCAGTTGATCCTCTGGGTACAGCTCCTCTAGGAACTCCCGCACGTCATCGCGCCCGCCCTTGAACTTAAATGATGCGCCGGATAGCGCCGAGTCGATCAATGCCAGGTTCCCGGCCAATTGCGGGTCCGCCGTCATCTGCTTGAGGGCTAGGAACTTCTGTTGACCACTTAGCTCTGGGTTGAACTCCCAGCCAATCGTATTGCCTTGCGAATTGTATGCAGATATGCCCGTGGGCTTGAATAAGTCCGCCATTGTCGCTCACGCTACACGACAATGGTATGGTTGGTCAAATCAGGTTATTGCCGAACCCCGTACCGCTGCCAAAGATAGGTGCCGATAGCCCAGAAGCCATACCCATGCCGCCATGCGCCCAAGCCATCACAACAGCATCAGCCCTGTCAGTTGATCGGCCCAGCCGTTTCTTGATCTGGTCTTTGGCCTCTACCTGTACACCGTCACGCCATGACCACCTAGGCGCTGCTAGCTCTGCCTTTAGTTTGGAGTCTCTAGGCAGGTACACGTTTACGCCTGAGTTTGGGTCTAGCGCCTCACGCATACGCCACCACCAAAGCGCGCGCATATTCACCATTTTCAATTGCCCTGTGCTGTCTGTCTCGTCTGTACTCTCAGACGCCACACATGGAATAATACGCATTTGGCTACCCGGCAAATCACGCGCCGCGTCATAAACAGCGGCACCGATGCCTATTGTATCAAGGCATACAAGCGTCTGAGGGTCTATGGTTTCTTGAATTAGCTTGGCTACCACATTTCCATCTGGAGTCTTTGCGCCTGGCGATTCCACAAGGGTGTCATACCACGCACCCCGGCGCGGGGCGATGACTGTGTCATCACTGCCACCCCTTGACGGGTCGACCCCAGCAGCGGTGATACTCAGTGCGGGACGCGTTCCTTGCTCCCAGCGCTGCATTGCGGCTTCGATCCAGTCTGTAGGTATAACCTGGAATTCTGGGTCATCGGATATCGTAGTAAATGACCCGCGCAAAAGCCTAACACGCAGGTTCTTAGGCAAAGCCTGTAGCCGCGCCCGGTATCCTGTGTCTTTGAGGTGCGGGTTGTCATCTAGCAACGCTGGAATAAATGTGCGGCTCATAGGTATGATGGTTTCACCATCTATAACAATCGGGCTGCCATCTGGAACCTCAGTGTCCACCCCATTGATCGTGGTGAACCATCGTAGCTCGCCTGGTGCGGCTGGATTTGGATGGTTTGGGTCAAGCCACGGTGCCCAGTACCGGATAACCCATTCCCCCTCTGCTGACGTTGGCGGGTTGCCACAAGCCGCCACCCTGCAACGCTGTGATTTATCAACGGATCGCAGCCAGCCGATAGCGCTGCGGTACTGATTCTCTGTGAAGTGAGGGATCTCGTCAAATCCGATTAGGTCAGCTGGCCGCCCTTGGTAATCCTGCCAATCATCCTCGCGCTGCATAGCTGCGAGCTGTACGCGCCTTTTGCCTCTTACAAGTAAGCGCTTTTGCCCGTTGTACCCTTCCCTGGTCCCAGCCAGCCTGAATAGCTCTGTCTCTAGGCCGTCAAGCTGTACAAATTCGCGCCTGAATATCCGTGATACTGAGTGGCTTGAAAGTGCCAGCCCGCACAGTAGCGCGGTCTTACCACCACCAGCGGCCCCGCCGTAGAACAGCTCATCGGCCTCACAGTGGAATGCATCAAGCTGTGGGCCTTTGTTTGGAAAGAACGGTACAGCATCGCTGGGTAGCGATAGTATCCGGTCAATCTCTAGCTTAGTTGCCCGGTCGCAAGAGTCTAAGGATCGCTTCAGTTCTTGCGGTGTCATCTATTGGGGCTTTGGGGGTCATTGACCCGTCTGAACTTTTATGATTGATAGTCTCATTATACACCCCGTGTGCTTTTAGTATCTTGTCAATGGCGTCTTTGGGGTCGTGGATCTCAAACTCTGTTTTGGTTGTGAGGTAGGTATCCCCATCCTTGCCCACCGTGCTATGCTCTGTGACCTTGACCCGTTTGAGTAGGCTGACGGCTTGATCGTTATTCTCAGGAATGATTAGGCGCGGGTTGCCCTCGCCGTCCGTCTGGATGAAGGGCTGCATTGTACCCCTTGCCATATCCCCTAGGCGCTTCATTGCCTCTTCTACTGGCATCGCCATCTTGTCCAGCTGATCCTTTATGGCTTTGGCTACGTGCGGGGTGTGCATTTGCTTATAGCCGATCTCTGCCGCTGAGTTATGGCTATACCCTGCCGCCTTTGCTGACTCTGTTGCGTTCAGACTGTGGCAATAATGTGATACAAACCGCTTTTGGCGGTCGTTTAGTCCTAGTTTTGGCTTGCGGCCCGGTGGCCTTGGCTTGTACTGGCGCTTGGCTTTCGCCTTTGGGTTGCTCTTAGCTACCACGAATACACCAGTTCACCTAATACAGCGCCCCCGTATATTGCGCGCTCAGTGTATATCACGCCCTTGCTTATGACGCTAGGGCTTACGAATGAATCATCAGCGACATATACGCCGGGCTCAACTTCGGTATAGTTGCGGTCATAATCGCAGTGCCGAGTGCCTTTGATCTTTTGGCACTGATCTGGCGCTAGGACTGATGCGCGTTTGGGGGGCATAATCGCACCCATTTGGTGCGGATGTATCACAACGCCGCCTTTGCCAAATCAGCAACAATCCTGCCTATGTCTATACCTAACGCATATAAGCACAATACCGCTACAGCGCTTGCAGCATAGGCTATTGCGTATATTTGGAGTAGTTCAAGCACTGTTAGCCCTTATCGCCTCATCTATCGCATCCGGTATACATGCCACAGACACATAGATCGGCATACCGTCAAAGGCTACCGAGGTTGATACGTGCCGGGACCGTTTCACAATAGCCCAGCACAGTCCGATGCGTTCGCCAGTCTCAGCCAGGAATATCGCATAGGTGTTCCGGCTGGTCTTTTTGGCACAGTATACCCCGCTGGTTGAGTGTAGACGGTCATACGCTCTCTGCCTCCAGAGGTCGCGCTTCCGGGGCGCTGCTGATTGAGTCTGCATCCATAAGGGTGGCATCAGGTTTCATTGTACCCTGTTTTTTGACATACTTCATTACCTTTTTATAGGCTGTGATCGCTTGCGCCCTGCGTGCCTTACGGTTGCCGGTGGTGGCAAGGTTGCGGCATACGGTTTTGATTGCGGATTTGGATGTCACTTTGCGGCACCTTTTACACCTACGCACCAAGCGCGATGCACCCATGGGAACTTTATATCATAGAAATTTTCGCCGCGCTTATTGGCTTCTATCGCCAGTCTGGATTGAATAAGCCTGTCGCGGTTTACTTCTGCCAGCCGCTCAATGCAAGCCTGCTCAGACACCATCGCTGTTTTGTCTAAAAACCCAGATTCATCGCGGCTCGATATGTACATTATCACGTATAGAAAGTAGACCATTGAAATACTCCGTTATAAGAATTTGATTTTTAGTTCTGGTTTGGCCCGTGGAATATCGACGCAGTTGTATACAAAATCAGTTTGGACATAGAACCTATGTTTTTTTGGACAAACCCAATAGTCGTGTTGGATTGTTAGCTGGTACGGATGTTCGCCAGTCTTTACGCGCTTACGCCTTGCGTGCACGTCTGTACTTCCGCAGCGTGGGCAAGTTCTTACTTTGGCTATTACATGCCTATGTATCACCGAAACACCCCTATAATTCTACGCCACCACGCAGGCATAGGCACCATAGCAAAACAGTTCTTTGAAATCACCGTAGCATACCCACTTACACCGTCAAAGATTAGATCAGATACAGGATTATAGTACCCCCAGTGTATGCAATCTTGGAATTCATACACCGTATAGGCTTGGTATATTACCCTAATCACTCTATCCCCCAGCTCTTGAACCGCGATTGGGTGCGGTCCTGGTATTCGTCTACGGTTTCAAAGTACACCCCAAGGCGCTTGACCCATTCGAGGTTCTTGATTGAGTCTGTAAACCGCATGTATTGTAGCTTATCTAGGTTCTTTGACGTGTATACCTTGCGCTCTTTGCCGTCTGGTCCGAGTACAAATACAGGGTCCAAAAATGCCTCTTTCGCCTCTTCGTGTAGCAGTTCCTTGGTATACCCATCGTTACCTATGGCCCGTACAGCGGCGATGATTGGCCCAAGAACAAAGCCCCAATAGTACCGCTTTGCCCCGCTTGACGCTTCTGGTGGCCCGCACCGTACCCGTATCTGCTTGCCACCGTGCCCCAGCGCCCAGGCGTTGATCCGGTTTATCTCAGCGCCGGGGATAGGGGTGCCTGGGTTGTGCTGAATAGTTATGTCAAGCTGGGTGGGCACTTAGCCAATTACTTTCAAGGGTGAAAAATGTATGACCGCCTTGAAAATGTAGTCTTTCGCCCGCTGTTGCTCTGGCAGTTGGTCGTATGGCACAAAGCACGGATGCTCTTTTTTCTCGGCATCTTTGATAGGCCCGTACTTCCAGCCTTCGGATTCTTTTTGAGCCAGCCAGCTATCGTGCGAGTCGCTTGGGCTAGCGTCAGGATTGCCAAAGTGGAATTGTACTCCGTTTATAGCTGAGTCGCGCTGCCACTGCGGGGCATCATCCCATCTCGGCTGCGAATTATCGCCGATAGCTTGGCAATATGCGCGGTTGACTTCGTGGCATTGGCGGGCGATCAATTCTGTTGGTGTCATTTCGTCCATTGTACTACTCCTGCCCCTGTGGGGCTGTTTGATTGACCATTTAGACCTCTTCGCCCTCTTGCAGTGGACCCCAATCTAGCTCTTTGCCGTGCTATTCGCGGGTTACGCCTACAAGCAAGTCTTTGACTGTGTACTTAGGTCTCCCGCCCTTCTTGCCATTCTCACGGCTGGCCGCTGCCTTCTTAGGTGTCTTTACTCGGCCGATTCGGGCACAGTGCTCGCTGAGGGTGATGGGCTTAGTCATACGAACCTACCTTTAGCTTTGAGCCGTTGGCCCAGTTCCCATAAACGGTACTTTTCCCGTTCTACCGCAACATCGTTATCCATCGCGTCTTGCTTCCTACGCTCAAATTCTACAATGTCGGCACCATATATAAAAGGCAGCAAATGAGTAAAGTCAGCCCACTTAGTTTGGGCCTCATACTGCTTCAATACCATGTCAAGGCCAGCCGCCAGACTTACCAGTTCGGAGTGCATGCGCCTGAGTGTTTCAGCGTGGCTGAATGGCAGCGGTAATCCTATATCAGTGCATGCCTGATCCATCCATCCAGCGGCATCATCCATAAACGGGCCGAAATACTCTAAAAATTCGCCTATATTCGCCCGCGCTGTCAGTACCTTGCTATCGCTCATACACCCTCACTTAGCTTTTTAGCTAGTATCTTGTCTTTGCGAATGTAATACATGTATAGTGGATACGTCAGTATTAGAAGCGGCACTCCGATTGTCCACCCAACTATCTCGTGCGCAATGTAACTGGCAAAATCCATACACCGTGCAATTGCTGATTTACTGTCGCTCATGGTTCTATCCTCAGCCATTAGTATAACCGATCACGCTTGGTTTGTCAACACCGCCCACCGCATACCGATCGGCGTATCGAGACACACACGCTGGACTGTGCCCGAGATTGGGATGGATGCCAGTAGCGCCATTGCCGCCCGCTGGTGCGCCGCCTCAGTAGGTGCCCCGTCTATGTCTACAGTGATCCCGTGATTATGCCTAACCTTGCCCTTGGAATCCATACGGGCTACGATCCGGTGAGACTGGGCTCGCTTGTTGGGGGCGAAGGGGTTGGTGGACTTGTAGACGGTGGCGATTCTCATACCCCGTCCTGTAGCCATAGCCGGAAGGTTTCAAGGTTCCAGCGCTGCCTGCGATGCCTTATGTGGATGTGGTCTTTTTGTACAACGGTATCGCCGTCCATTTTGAAGTACGCAATGCCTACATTTAGCATAAGCGCAATGCGGCCATCCTGCTCCACTATGGTTTCGTTTATGCGCCGTGCGTGATATGCCCTCTGCCTACCCATGCTGTACCTGCCTTGATTGCTCTAGTTTCAGATCGCATACGCGGGCCTTGGTTGGGATCATAGTTTCTGTAGTTATTGCGTATGTGTTGAGTTTTACTCGATTTTCTTCCCACAGATTGACCCCGTACTTTTTCAAGAATGCAGACACGCCGATCACCCCTACAGTCGTGTGAGACACACGGCACAGCGGCACAGCGGTATAGTCATTGCGGCGGGCTTGGTACTGGCCTACGCATACCAGGTGGTGCGGGTCATTGCCGCCCATCTTGCCACAGCCACAGGCGCACAGGCTATCACGGACGTATTGCAGGTAGGCTTCATCTATGATGCGGCTCTCGTTCTTTCGCAGGGTACGCCTAGCCTTTGGGCCTACCATCTTTACCTTTATGACCTTCACGGGGGCGCGGTCCTTGTCCTTGGGGTAGGGCTTCACGACCCAACCATACACACAAACCAATACACTCCCATAGTGGCCCACATTACTGAGTATAGATGATTTTTAGCATTGCGCTCCATAATGGCATTCGCCGTACACGCGCACATCAGGATTAGGCATTCTGTGTGGCTCACTCGATAGCTCCGATGCTGCGGGCGTAGTCGTAGCAGTCTAGGTACTTTCTACACTTGAACGCCATTACATTTAGTGATGATGCGTTCTGGTCTATTGCGTACATTTCAGTATGCACCAGTAATTTAGCCGCCTCTCTCTCGATCTCGCTGGCGGCCTCGGGCAACTCTTTAGTATTACTTAATGGTTGCGGCTCAATGCGGCGGCGCCATACAAAATTATCGCCTACTGTTGCGCCTATTATTCCTGTGTCGTACCAAACTCCATCAGAACCCTTTCGCTGGTCCAAATCTCGCAAACGATCAATATCGGCTAGTAGCCACCTGTACCCATCGCCGGGGCTAGGCTCAGATTTATTTTCTGGAACTGGTGGCAACGGTATAAGCTCGTCTATCATTGTCAGGTACTCGTATTCATCCATAGGCCGATTCTCAAGATTACCCAGCTCGTCCTTTCTTTTTACTGCGGCGATATACTTCTGCATCAGTTCGGCTACGTTCTCTAATACGCCATTGCGTTTCCTAAGATATTCGATACTGTCTTGGCTAGGCTCACTAGGCTTTGAGCCGTATTGCGGCCCATTGCACTCTCTGGTTGTGCATAGGTAAGTATCTAGATGCACGCTGCACGTTCCTGTGTCATCATCGCCAGCCTCGATGGAGGGGAGGGATACGAGGGTGGCGGAGCGCCAGAATCTTTCAAAATACTCGACAGCCACATACATACCGCATTCAGGAACAATATGAGCTGTTCCACACACCTTTACGTGGTATTGCGATCCAGTAGCGATATAGATAATTGTGTACTCAGCCCCGTCCGGCAGGTCGCGCACCTGCGAAGGGGTTAGGGACTGGCCGATCTTTAGTGGTTCCATCACTCTGCTCCTAGTTCCGCACGCAGGCGGTCCAATAGTTGCACTCTTGCATCGGCTCTAATCCAGTTTTGCGACCCAGCCTTATAATCTCCGCGTATTGTTGTTGCACGTAGTATCTCTAGGTCCAGCAGCGCCAGCACATCGGATAGCTTGATGTACTCGCCGTCTGCATCACCTACGCTTTCAACTTTGGCCTGTGGCATCCAGTACGGGCAGTCATCGAAATTCACTTTGTGACTGTATCTCTGTATCATACACCCTCCCCGCGCTCGGCGGCGTCACTTAGATTGCGTAATAAATCAGCCTGTTTTGGATGCAACGACCGATACTCTGACCATTCTCGATAACTGTCAATTAGTATTTCAACCTCCTCCGAATTTAGTACACCCAACTTATCACACACCGCCACCCGTGGGTCAGGTGCCAGACGCTTGCCCAGCTCGGCTAGGGTGTGGACGCCGTGATTATCAGAGAGGGCGCGGCCTAGTATTTGGTTGCACCCACACTGCCACGCTGGAATGTCCATGCAAGTGCCATGCTCGTTTTCACATCTGCACTCAATAGACAGTTCGCCTATTTGTGCGTTGTTCCACGGTGGCACTACCCCGCACTTCGGGCAGGGAGGGGTGGGGTTAGTCATTGGGGGCTCCGATTTGATAATGCTGCAAGTTTCAATAATTCGCCAGCAAATAGTTGTGGGGTTGATAGTGCTTCTTTCTTTGACACTGTAGGCTTGTTTCGATGTTTGCCGCGTTGGTCTGCTCCGCCGATCTGGTGCGTGCCAATTGGGCGGTCCCAGCGTAGATCAAACGGCTTTGGCCCACAGTAATATAGCCACGTTCGCTTTCGGGCTTTATGCCCGTACGCCGACTGCCATACCTCGCAAACGTAGTATCCATCGTATTTGCACCAACCTATGCCGTTTGGCTCTTGTATGCCGTGCGCGGTAAAGGCTTTGCTTTTGTAGGGATGTTCCAATACGCCACCACACGTCTGTACGCAGCGCAGCGCGGCAACAAAGCACCCGCCATCATTGCCGGGTTTATTGTGATCGCCGCCCCACCGTTTGTAATTTATAGGCGCAAAATTGCCCCATAATTGGCAGGGTGGATGCGCCACAACCGGGTATGAACCAGCGTATTTTCGTGCGTCTCGATCGAGCCCCCAAAGGTCGGTATTTGGCATTGTAGAGTATACGCCGTTTGGTTCTACAAATAGGCAGGCTATCATACCCTCACCCTCCCACCGACACGCGGCGCAGTTTGAGCCACGATCTGTTGCGAATATATTGGTAGGCCGCTTTGGCTGTAGGACATTCGGCTACATCAACCCATCGAGGTAGTTTTGATACCTTCCCAGCCTTGGTGTCTACGTGTTTTAGCTCTTGGATTTTATACACGAGGGCCAGCCTTTACACCGGAGCCACACGCACATTTTGTGTAGATTTCTTTCGCGTCATACACTTTGCCGCAGTCAGTAACGAATGTATATGTCGGCCCTGTTTCCTTCGAGTCCCACCGCTCATGTATGCACACCTCCCGGCTCTTCGCCAGCAGGTCGAGGCCAGCCAATACATCCTCAACAGGGTACGCCTCTATGATCGTGACTGGCACCTGCTTTGGGCTGATCCACTCAGGAGTTATTTCCATTGGGTGTAGCGCCCCGTCATACTTGAAGCACCACGCCCGCGCTGTCAGTACCTTGCTATTGCTCACTCTGTACCTCCGTGGATTCCGATGCCCATGCTACGATCTTGCTGCAATATGAGTACGCCAGCTTATGCCCTTTATTGCACCTAGCTATATACATTATTGGGCTACCTGGATCTTGGAATTTTCCCGTTGTTTTTACGTTTTTGCTGAAGCACTTCGGGCACGTCACCTCGTCAGCTACTATGGTGCGCTCAGTCACTTTTCCCTGCCTTGGTACTCTAGCAAAGCAACTACGGCCCCAGTTACCCACACCTCTAGGTTCGGTTCTTGAAGCGGGACAATACCGTGCAGAATAACGTAGAACAAAAAGCCGAATAGAAGAGCCTGCACTGTATTTAGAACTGCGCATATTATCCTAGTCATCGGCGTTATCCCACTCATCCGGCGTTGTGTCCACCACAGGCGCGTCAGGGTCTGGCCCGTCACTCAGGCAGTAGTCGCAGGGCTGGCCAGAGTACGGCAGGCCACGGTGGCAGGTGCAGCGGGTCATATCGCCACCATCACGTTAGCAGGGCGCCCGCTGCGGGTACGGCGCTTCTTGCCGCTACGCTTGATCGTAGGGTGCCTGCCGCTGTGCATTTCGCTTATGCGGGCGCTACAGGTCTGGTGCGACATACCTAGTTTGGTTTCCAGTTCGTCACAGGTGGACGGGCGGCGTTTGATCGCTGCCAAGATACGCGAGCGGTCCAGGGCCTTGCGGTGCTTGATGCTGTCGTGGGCTGCTATGGATGTTTCACGCATTGGGGGCCTCGCTGTCGAGTGCGTCACGTAGATTATTGTGCACATCAATAAGAATGTCCGAGTCTGCTAGTTCTGGTTCTAGCGCTGCAATAGCGGACTCTACCGCCTCGCGTAGCCGCCCCAGCTTTCCCCGGCTCTTAGCCTTGCGGGCGTTGATCGCGGCGTGGAGGTCGTTGCGAAGTCGCTCGTTTTCGGCGCGCACTATATCACGGGCACGCTGCGTGTTTTCTAGGTCACTAACAAGCGTAGAATTTACGTCAACCTCTAGCCGCCATTTGTAGTACATAACTACCACAGCCGCAAGCATTAGCAGTACTCCGATAACTATTAGTGTATTCATTCGATTTATACCTTTGCGATTGGTTTCGCGGATACAGTCATATTACGACAAGTGGGGGGATTTGTCAAGGGGGGCGAATAGCGGCATATCGTTTGCACCGCCTAAGCAGTTAGGGCTGGCCCAGATAGTCTCACTGGTGCTATTTTCTATGGCTTCATTTGTAAGGGCGTACCCCTTGCGGGCCTTCCATTTGTGGATTGCCCAGCCGTGATTGAGTAGTGCGTCATGTTCCCCAGCGTGCCCGCACAGCACAATGCGGATTTGATCGCGGCTACCGTTAGCGATACACCATTCACGGACTGCGGTGCTTATTTCTTGGCCCATACCGCCCGCGCCATAATCCATATTGCCCTTATCATAGGGCGGGTCTAAGAGTACCCCGGTTAGGCCGTGCCGTACCGTTACACTGTCAGTTAGTGCCCTAGTCCAGTCTCCACAGCACACCCGTACATCTCGCAGGCGCTCTGATAGGCCATTGAACCATTGAGCAATTGCAGCGCCCCTCCCAGCGTCCCCAAGGTGCGGGAGCTGGCGGTTGATGCCCCTCCCGGCGCTCAGGTGCGGGAGCTGGCGGTTGATGCCCATCCCGGCGCTCAGGTGCGGGAGCTGGCGGTTGATGCCCCTCCCGGCGCTCAGGTGCGGGAGCTGGCGGTTGATGCCCCTCCCGGCGCTCAGGTGCGGGAGCTGGCGGCGGTCTACTATGTTTGAGCCGTCCCATACCCACGGGCCATTACCTGAACACCAGCCACTACCGATCCAGTTACACGCGCCCCACACCCACCAGCCAGCTGCCTTCGGGTCGTACCATTCTGGATCATCAAGCCCAGCGCGTACCGTGTCACCGTTACGGACTAGCCACGAATGACGGGCATGCAGGTCGGTTTCGTTTACGGGCCAGTCGGCGTGATGCGCTACGGCATCAGGATCAGCAGCAATAGCCCGCCAAAAGTTGCAAATATTAGCGTCCCAATCATTCACGGTTTCAACCCCGCCGGGATTAGGCCGCAACAATAGCGCAGCCAGACTACCCGCGAACGGCTCTACATAGTTGTCCACATCGCCTAGGAGCGACCATATCAATTCAGCCGCGCCAGACTTCCCGCCAAAATACGGGTAAGGTGCGCCGAGTGTCACAGCGTCCACCCTCTCCTACCCAGCGCTGTGATTGCGTACTTGCCTATGAATAGTACCTTCGTATACCCGTATCGCTCTGAAAATAGCGGTGCATACCTAGATCGGTCAACTATGCTAAACCCATACCCGAACACACGAAACCAAAAGCCGCCGGGGTAGGTGTAGTAGGTTATCACAGCGTCCATCCTTGTTTGTGTGTGTACGGCTGTAGTTTGCCGCATTCCTTGGCGATCCTGGCGCGCATCGCTTCTACGCCGGGGCGGTAGTCAGGGGCCAGGGCGATCTGCGCTAGGACCGATTCTGTGGCCTCTAGGCTGCGCGCTGCCTCTACTCGGCGGGCCTCGGCTTGGGATTGGGCATACTGAGCGCGTAGTGCCTTGGAATTGGCCTTGTCGCGGGCCAGCTCTGCGGCCGACCTAACCCGTTGCTTTTTGGTCATACTGCCATCCATCAGAGCGCGTGCGGCCCGTTTTGTTTCGCGTGCGGTGCGTCTAGTGCTTTGCATTGGCTTTGTACTCCCGCTCTACAATCCAAATCTCGTGCGTTGCGATTGCGGCACAGACGAATAGGAACACGCCGAGACCCGCAAGGGCTATCCCAATGCCGGTGTATAGTACAGCGTAGGGGTCGGTGATGGTGATGGTCATAGGGCCTCCTGTGCGTCCGTTACGTGTACATCGTGCCACCCTTCTGGGCACCATTCAAACTCTACGTGAAACAGCCCATCAGCCCCGGTGGAATCCTCTGCGCTCCATTGATCGTACTTCGTGTACTCAATCAATGGCTCGGTTCCCCATCGCGCCATAAAGCGTTGGCCGATAGGCAATGATGCCCACTGTTGGTATGTGATCGTTCTCATAGTGCCTCGATTGCGGCGCGTAGGCGCTTTCGTTCGCGGCGTATTGCTTGCCCTTGTACGATACTCAGTTCGCTACTACTATATTTATAATCCAGCAGCGCCAGCACGTCCCGCTTCATTTGCGCCCGCGCATCGGTTAGAGCAAGACGCAGGCGGGCGTTCTCTTCAGTCAGCGTTGCGATTATATTCTCAGGATGTTGCTGCTCGTAGATGTTGCCTGGTGCAATACCTACCCATTGTACGCACTGACATTGCGCTACGGTCAATGCACCACATTTTGTACATACAACTGCGCTCATACCGCCGCCTTAGGTGTGTGGGTCAAAATCTCATCAGCAGCCCGGAGGTGCCACTCGGCCTTGTCTTGGCATACCTTACGCCGGTCGTCTTCCATTGGGTGCTTGGAAGTGAATCGCCACGCATCCGATTGTTCTAGGTGGTGCTTCGCTATCTGTTCCATGGTGGGGTGATTCTCTTGGGTCATACTGCGTCCTTAGGTTTGGCTGTTACCTTGATGTATTTCTTGCAAATTCCACACTCTGTCTGATAAAACATGCGCTTTGTTTCGCGGTCAAGATGAATCAACCGCATCCCGTGTATCTGTTCCCACAAACGCTTTTTCATAGGATGGCGGCATTTTGTTTCGCTCATTGGTTACTCTCTAGTGTTTTTACGTTGATGGTCATACACCGCGCTCGGCGGCGATCAGTTTGTTTTGCAGTAAATTGTGTGGCAAACAGCAGCACCCGTGAGTCTCAAACGATACTCGGCAGTGCTTACAGTCGGACATTGCGTGTGTCAGAATCTCACTAGCTACGCTAGATAGCACCGCCACCCGGGGGTCAGGTGCCAGACGGGCGGTCAAGTCTGCGATGTTTGTGACACCCACAGCACGAACGGAATTACCTAATATCAGTGACACCGCCAAATCTCGCTCCGTGCCTTCCTCATACGCAAATTGCCACGACTGTACTGCATCGCCTATGTGCTCACAGTAGGGATTGAGTGCGTTGCATTTTGGACACGGTTGTATTTTGTCATTCATATCTAACCTATTCCTAATAGTAGCCGCAAAGATGCGACCATGTGTTTTGGGTCTATGCTGTTCCCATACTGGTCGAGCCGAGATAGTATTTCTATGACGGGTGCCACACGTACAGTACCTAGCACGTTGCCTTCACCGTCAAGCAGGTATGCAGGTGCCAGTCGCTTGTCCAGCTCGGCTAGGGTGTGGATGCCGTGAGTCTCGGAAAGGGCGCGGCCTAATTCCATTCTGCAAACATAACGCCACGCAGCATCTGTATAGTATTCTTGTAAAGCACAAATGCACCCGTATGTGTGATTATTAGAGCGCTCACACTTCGGGCACGGTGGAATTTTTTCGCTCATTGGTTACTCTCTAGTGTTTTTACGTTGATGGTCATTTATTCTGTTTCTACGTCTACAAACAGCGCGCCGCGTGCAGCAAAGTCAATGCGCTGGGCCTTTGAAAAACCGCACAGGTCGGCACCGGACAGGTTGGCACCGTACAGGTTGGCACCGGACAGGTTGGCACCGTACAGGTTGGCACGGGATAGGTCGGCACTGTACAGGTTGGCACCGTACAGGTTGGCACGGGACAGGTCGGCACCGTACAGTTTGGCACCGGACAGTTTGGCACCGGACAGGTTGGCACGGGACAGGTCGGCACCGGACAGGTTGGCACCGGACAGGTTGGCACCGGACAGGTTGGCACGGGACAGGTCGGCACCGGACAGGTTGGCACCGTACAGGTTGGCACCGGACAGGTTGGCACC